>Ga0315533_1000139_pt1 | contig 67527 bp, 57 predicted proteins | sample SalMarSW160130MG_FD_203081 | JGI IMG/M metagenome (GOLD analysis project Ga0315533, IMG submission 203081) | Salt marsh sediment microbial communities from the Plum Island Ecosystem LTER, Massachusetts, United States - Salt Marsh Sediment SW1601-30 ...
GAAACGTTTGGAGGGTTACTTGATTTAACTTGTATGAAGACACAATACGTATTAGAAACAATATTTTAATTCAGAATCCGATTAAAAACTAAACTCGTGCAACAAACTTTATCTATTAATACATAATATATAGTAACGCTACTCACGTTTTTCTTTAAACCACCAAAAGGGAAAGAAGCTCACAGAATCTTGAGTCGCCGTGCGCATATGCGCAAAACTTGGATGTTGGGCGTCAACTCGGTTCTGGCGCTGAGGCGTTCCAAGGAGCATCTTCCCCTTTTGGCAAGCAACATTCCACAGTTTCGGCGCTGACAATTTTCCATTCAATTGTTGAGGCTCAAACGATGAAACAGTAATTCGAGGCTAGCAATGGATCAAGTTATTAAAATGGTGCGCATGAAAGAGTATAGTTGACTGGTTGAGCGAGTTTACGAGAGATTTGCTATGTCAGGAACCATTCGAAGTTTCTTCGCCGTCGACATTGAAGACGAAACGATAGTCAGACGACTGGCGGAGGCTCAGGGCATGCTCGTTAACACTGGCGCAGACTTGAAGCGGGTTAAGCCCCAGAACATCCACCTGACAGTCAGGTTCTTGGGAGACATATCCCCATCCATGGTTGACGCCATCTACGAAGAAATGAAACAGGTATCATTCACTCCCTTCGAGATAGAACTCGGAGGCTTAGGCGCTTTCCCCAAGCTAAGTTATCCCCGAGTTGTCTGGGCTGGAATCAGAAAAGGCGCAAACGAACTAACTAACATTTTCGAGCAGCTGGAACCACGCCTCAGAGGACTAGGCTTCAAACCTGACAACAAAGGATTCAGTCCCCACCTGACAATAGCACGCGTGAGAACCGGAAGAAACAAAGCCCAACTCATCAAGCTTATACAAGAACTGGAAGACTACGAATTCGGAACCATCAAGGCTGAATGCTTGAGACTAAAAAAGAGCGACTTGACCCCTAAAGGCCCAATTTACACCACTTTAAAAGAGGTTTGCGGTGGCTGAAAACCTGTAAGGTATAGGATGGTTTGTTATGACTTCACCCCTTGAAGAAATATGCACCGAAGTTCTGAAGAGAATCACCCCAAGCGGCAGCGAAAGAGAACAGGTTCTTTCCTTAGCCAAAAAGTTAGTAGAAAAAGTGAGAGAAGAGGCAAAAGAGAAGGGAGTGGAAACTGAGATTCGAGTAGAGGGTTCCGTGGCTAAAAACACGTGGCTTAGAGATGACCCGGAAATTGACGTTTTCATGCGCGTTCCAACAACCATGCCTCGTGAAGCCTTCGGAACCGTCTGCTTGGAAATCGCGAAAAAAGCCACTGAAGGCTACAAGCAGATTGAAAGGTTTGCAGAACACCCCTATCTTGAGGCTATAGTAGATAATGTTTGGGTGAATGTTGTTCCCTGTTACAGTGTTAAACGGGGCGAGTGGATCAGCGCCACGGATCGGACTCCCTTTCACACGGATTATGTCAAGCCTCTATTGGATGAGCGAATGGGGGGAGAGGTCAGGTTATTGAAGAGGTTCATGAAGGGGGTGGGTGTTTACGGGGCGGAAATCAAAGTTGGGGGCTTCAGCGGATACCTATGTGAGCTTCTTGTTCTGAATTACGGCTCCTTCGTTGAAGTTTTACGGTCTGCTGTAGACTGGAAAGAACGAACGATCATAGATTACGAGAGACATTATGAAGGAAGGAATGAGATTAAGAAGGTTTTTGAAGAACCCTTTGTTATGGTTGATCCGGTGGACAAGGGAAGAAACGTTGCGGCTGCAGTTAGAAAAGAAAGATTAAACGAGTTCGTCGCCGCCTCCAGAGCATTTTTGAAAGCTCCAGACTTGAAGTTCTTTTATCCACGAGAGGTGGAAGCCCTAGAGGTCACAGAGCTGGTCAACAGGATCAACGCCCGAGGCTCCGCAACTGTATTCATCAGCTTTGAGGGAGTCCCCGCGGTGCCGGATGTTCTTTGGGGGCAGCTATACAAGTCTCAGAGGTCACTGCGGAAACTGATCCAGCAACACGACTTCACAGTTTTACGCGACAAGGTCTGGAGCAACGAAAAAAACTTGAACATATTCATCTTTGAGGTGGAAAACCGTTTCATTCCAAACATGAGGAGGCATCTTGGTCCACCGTTGAGAAAGAAGGTGGAGTGCGAGAACTTTTTGCGAAAACATGTGGGAGCGGACTCCACGGTTTCTGGACCACGCGTGGATGAGGGACGCTGGGTGGTTGATGTAAAGAGGAAGCACACGGATGTGGTGAATCTGCTGAAAGAAAAATTGGGGGACGGCGGCAGGCGTGACGGCGTAGCTGAACTTGTTTCCAAGGCTGTTGCCGATTCATTGGAGGTCATGGTGAACGACGAAGCCTTGAAGCTTTATTATGCTAACCCTGAGTTCGCGAAGTTTTTGACAGAATATCTTGAAGGTAAACCAAGATGGCTTACGTGAAAAGAATCGAGTTTACGTTAGAGCATGATACTACACAATAGTTATCATTTCAGCAGCCTCGCACAGTTAGCCCTGAAACTGGTGTATAAAGCAAGCCGCTGATTTCTTAAGATTAGTAGGCGTATAGGTTCCCGTAAGGACGAGATGAAACAGGAACTAGCTTGTTAAATTTGCTCTCCAAGATTTTTTCGGCGTCTAACCCGTAGTAGCTGCAGAACTCATCAACTAAACCCCCAAGCAACCTAAAGTCGTCTTCTTCAAGGTCCGTAACTTCAACTTCTTCTCCCAAGTGACGCACTTCCCCTCGAATGTACATTGTTCCGCCATGCATTCCAGTTCCCACGAACCTAGCGTTGTGACGGCTTTCCTTCATGTTTATTCCCAGAACCACCAGCACGCCTCCAGCCATGTATTCTCCCAGAAAATCTTGGGCAGTTCCACCTATCACTATGAATGGGCGTTTGCCGAGGTATTCTTTCATGTGTATTCCAACGCGGTATCCAGCGTCGTCCCGGATGAAGATTTTTCCGCCCCGCATTGAATGTCCAACTAGGTCACCAGCGCGTCCATGAACAACTATCTGCCCGTGATCCATGGTGTTTCCGCAGCCGTCCTGCACGTTTCCGTGAACAGTAATGTTTGCGCCTTTCATGAAGGCTCCCAGATCGTTACCAGGAGTTCCATAAACGTCAATTTTGATGTGCCCGTCAAGGTCGGTGCCGATGTATCGTTGACCGTAAACGTTGCAAATCTCGATTTTTTCGATGCCGTTACCGTCCAGACTCCTGAGGAGACTGTTGAGATCCCGATAGTACACTCCAGTTGCATCGATCATTGCCACATTCTTTTTTATAATCAAATTCTCGGGTACCCTGTTTATTGCATCTTTCAATACCATCTTTTACTCACCAGCCATTCTTACACCTAAGATTTTCAGTTCCGTGTCACTCAAGCCTACGCCTCGGAGAAGCAAACGGTTTCCTCTCACGCTCTCGATGGCGTTTATGCCCATTCCGCCCATCATCTCCATGATCTCTAGGCTCCATCCACGAAGAAGACCCGAAAGCCTCTTCGCCCCAAGGTCAGGATTTATCCTCTTGGTAAGCCAAAGATCAGTAGTTGCTATGCCCCAAGGGCACTTGCCAGTGTAGCATTTTTGGCACACAGTGCAACCTAACGCTACCAAAGCTGCGGTGGCAATGTACACGGCGTCAGCGCCCAAAGCTATAGCCTTGAGAACGTCAGCGCTACTCTTGATTCCGCCCGCGGCGATAACGGAGGCTTTGTTTCGTATGCCCTCGTCACGTAGACGCTGATCCACAGAAGCAAGAGCCAGCTCTATGGGAATTCCAACGTTATCCCGTATTATCCTTGGCGCAGCTCCGGTTCCACCTCTTACACCATCCAACACCACAGCGTCGGCGCCGGCTCTGACTATGCCACTGGCTATGGCTGCCGAGTTATGCACCGCCGCAATCTTCACAAAAACTGGCTTCGTATAATCCGTGGCTTCTTTCAGTGCATAGATTAGCTGCCTCAGGTCTTCGATAGAGTAAATATCATGCTGAGGAGCAGGAGAAAGCGCGTCTGTGCCCACAGGAATCATCCGAGTCTCAGAGATTTCTTTACTCACCTTTTCGCCTGGAAGATGACCGCCGATGCCAGGCTTCGCTCCCTGTCCAATCTTGATTTCGATGGCGGCTCCAGCGTTTAGGTATTCAGAATGAACCCCGAAGCGTCCAGATGCTACTTGAACTATGACGTGGTCACCATACTTGTACAGGCTCTTTTCTAGTCCGCCTTCGCCTGTATTGTAGAAAGTGCCGACCTCGCTGGCTGCTCGGGCTAGAGATTTGTGAACATTGAGGCTTATTGAACCGTATGACATGGCTGAGAACATGATTGGGGTCTCAAGACGGAGCTGGGGAGCCAGTTTGGTCTTCAGCATGACTCCGCCACATTCTTCCGCATCTAGTTCAAGACTGTCAGGTTTTGATCCAATGTAGGTTCTCATTTCCATGGGCTCTCTCAACGGATCTATGGACGGATTGGTCACCTGACTAGCATTCAGCAGAAGCCTATCCCAGTACGTTAAGTTGGGTTTGTCGCATCCCATTCCAGTGAGAACAACGCCTCCGGTTTCAGCCTGCTTCTTTATGCCAGCAATAGCTTCTTGAGTCCAGTTGGCATTAGACCTGTAATGGTTAGGATTCTCCCGTATGGTTATGGCTTGAGTTGGACAGAACGTGGCGCATCGCTGGCAGTTCACGCAGTTCTCGTTTCTGCTGAGTATTATGTCATCTTCCTCATCGTAGTAATGCGTCTCATAGCTGCACTGGTTCACGCAGACTTTGCAGCGGATACAGCGATCCTGATCTCGCTCAACGATATACTCGGGGGAAACGTAACTCTTCATCCTCTTCACCTCCTAAACTAGGACCTCCACAACTTCTGGAGATTCGAGTCTTCCTATCACAGGCTCTCCCCCTCTTGGACTCCAAACCCTGTCCAGCATAGGCGAAACTAACCGTATTGCCGCCTCCTCCGAAGACAGAAACAGAAAATCATCCTTCTCTGCTGCGGTGAGGGGACGAAGCTTAATCCGGTCAGTGAGTCCAATCATTTCACCTTGATGAGCCACTATGATGGTGAAGGGCCCGTTCATCAAGAGACTACCGTATGTCTGGCGCAGAGCCCTCATGGCAAGTTCACTCTTTGGTATCAAAGTATCGATTTCTGACCAGAGGGGCGGAGCAAGAATCTTGGAGACAACCTCAATGGACAAGCCTTGCCGCCTCATGAGTAGATCGAAGGTGTAAGCCATCACTTCTGTGTCCGTCTGCATGGTGCATTTGTATCCGAACATCTCCAAGTAGCGCTTGTTGATGCCATAGGACGAGATTTCGCCGTTGTGTACCACAGTCCAATCTAATATGTTGAAGGGGTGAGCCCCTCCCCACCAACCCGGAGTGTTCGTTGGGAACCGCCCGTGGCAGGTCCACATGTATCCTTTGTACTCCTCCAAGCAGAAGTACTCCGCCATGTCCTCTGGGAAGCCAACTCCCTTGAAGACTCCCATGTTTTTTCCGCTTGAGAAAACGAAGGCTTTTCCTGTTTCTGTGTTGATTCGCATAACCTTCTCCAGAATGTAATCATCGGCTGGTTGGCTCTTCGTTCTGGATTTTTTGGGTTGAAGGAAGTACCGCCACATGATAGGCGGGTCTCTAACGTTAGCTTCCTGTGTTGGCATCTCCTCTTCGTTGAGGATGTTGAAGCATTCGCTGAGCAGACGGTCTGTCTTCTTTTTTGCCTCTCTGTCGAGGTACATGATCTGGAATGCGTAATCGTCCTTGTATTCTGGGTAGATGCCGTAAGCCGCAAAGCCGCCGCCCAGCCCGTTTCCTCTGTCATGCATGTTTGCGATGGCTCGGACTGGGTCTTTTGCTGAGAACCGTTCTCCTTTAAGGTTCATCATGCCGAATATGGAGCAGGCATCAAAGACCTTCTCGTCACCGTAAGGGTTGTTAGTTTTAGCTAGGTCCTTCATCCTAATTCACCACAAACAAATTTTGTCTCAGCTGCTCCGGCAATGTTACGATGCCAAAATCCTCGGAGAGAAGTCTGTCCTTGATTTCACTCACATCAACATGGTTCTTCAATAGATGGAAGAGTATCCCAGCTTTCTCTATGTCGCCCAAGAAGATGAAAGCCACAATCCTGTTATCCTTGAGCAGTATCTTCTTGTACACGGTTTTTTCGGGTTGACGTTCAACCAGTAATTCATAATCGCCGCTATCTTCAGGATTTGTATTTCCCACGGCGATGATGGGCAGATCGAAGTATTTCAGGGAACTCATAACGGTTCCCCCAGCATATTCCACTTTCTTTTCTGCCATGTTGTAGCCTGCCACTTGTCCTCCAAGATGAGCTAGAGGCCATAATGGTAAGAGGCGGTTTCCATTCAGTAGGAAGTCATGGGCTTCTGCAACGTCTCCGCATGCGTACACGTCAGGTATGTTGGTGCGCATGAACCTGTCCACAACTATTCCCCGGTTCAGTTTCATGTCTGTTTCTTTGACGAGTTCTGTTCTGGGGATGACTCCGATAGCGACAACCACTAGGTCGCAGGGGATTTCTTTGCCGTCAGTCATTACTACTCCGCCTACGGAACCCTCGTTGTCTTTTCTGCCCAGAATGCGTTGAACGGTTTGACCGGTGATTACTGTGACTCCAGCTTCTGTGAGCACTTTTTCTGCGATTTCTGACGCTTTCTCGTCTAAGATTAGGTTGAGGATGTGTTGCTTTAGTTCTACTAGGGTCACCGTTATTCCACGTTTCACCAGCACTTCAGATGTGCTGACGCCGATTAGACCCCCACCGATAACCACGGCACTCTTGGAATGTTCCAGCTTGGACTCTAAGCCTTTTGCGCTGGAGAGTTCTGTGAATGTGAAGACTCCATTTTTTTCTCCGCCTTTCATCCTTGGAACAAAGGGTTTGCCGCCGGTGGCGATCAGAAGCTTCTCGAAATCGATTTTGGTTCCGCCTTCGAGTTCAACTTGTTTTTTTGTGAAGTCTATGTTTACTGCGGCTCTTCCAGTTAAGGGCTGGACGTTATTTTTGTTCCAGAACTGGTCGCCTCGGTATTTCATGGTTTCCAGAGTAGCCTCTCTGCTCACGTATTCGGAGATCATGGGGCGGGAATACTGGGGAACTGTTTCTTCCGAAATTACTGTCAACGTTCCTATGGGGTCCACTTCTCTGATGGCTTCAACTGCTCCGATTCCTCCTGCTGAGCCGCCGATAATCACATATTTCGACATTACTGTTTCACCTCTTCGCAGACCAGCGCCTCGTTGGGGCAGTTAGCTACGCACGCTGGGACTTCCAAGTTTGGGCAGAGATCACACTTTGCAACAATTTTGCTTGATATATCAGGTTTTATGGCGCTGTATGGGCAGACCATGATGCAGGTCCAGCAGCCTATGCATTTTTCTGCGTCATGCACCACCAGTCCGGTTTCCTTGTCTAGGGTCATGGTTCCGGTTAGGCAGGCGGTTACGCAGGGTGTGTCTTTGCATTGTTGGCACCTGATTGAGATGGAGTATGGTTTGTTTGTTTCCACTCTTACTCGGCTGACTGGTCGGGGCTGTTCCTTTAGGTATGCTTTTATGGGGTCTTTGGATTTGGAGTGTTCTATTATGCAGTGGACTTGGCAGAGTCCGCATCCTATGCATGCTTCTTCTTTGATTGAGACCCGTTTCATTGTGTTTTATCCCCCATGATTGGTGGGCATACGGCAACCTATTGCCGTAAACCAACCAGCACACGCGTTTATAAACGTTTCTAAACAAATAGACAAACAGGTTGTTAGCCATGACCTGCTACTTCAGACACCTAAAAACAATCTTTGAAAAAACAGGAATACCCATCACAAAAGAAAACAGACAAGACGTTGACAGAGTTATCCACAGTATCGTTGGAGTAGACTACAAGAATTGCTCAGCAACTTGGAAAGAAGTGAAGAAAAGAATGGCAGAAAATGAGGAAAGCTTTGTAAACATGCTTAAAAGCGAGTTGACAAAAAACTAACTGGTTTCCAACCATTGCTTCGGGTGCTTTGATGACAGACACAATACTGATTGCCTTCCTTTTTTCTCTAATCGCAGGATTGTCTACTGGCCTTGGCAGCCTAGTGGCATTCTTCATAAAAGACTTCAAACACAGGCACCTTTCTGTGCTAATGGGCTTTTCTGCTGGTGTCATGATACAAATCTCATTCATGGAGCTCCTGTTCTCGGCAGTAGTGGAGACGGGATTCCTAACCGCAAACATCTCATTTTTCTTAGGAATCGCAACTATAGCGGCAATCGAGTTTTTGATACCGCACGAATACGAGGAAGAAAAGTTAACGGATAAGGAAAAGAAAGACAAGAGGCTAATGAAGACTGGAGTTCTTGTCTCAGCAGGAATAGCAATCCATAATTTTCCAGAGGGAATCGTCACCTTATTTGGCGCCATTAAGGACATACATCTTGGCATTGTGCTGCTAATCGCCGTTGCCCTCCATAATATACCTGAAGGAATCTCAGTGTCGATCCCAATATACTACGCAACAAAGAACAGAAAAAAGGCATTCCTCTGGTCTCTTCTCTCAGGAATCTCTGAGCCAATCGGAGCAATCATAGGCTTCTTCGTTCTATTTCCCTTCATCAACCCCTTCGTACTTAACATGGCATTAGCCTTTGTTGCAGGCATAATGGTTTTCATAAGCTTTGACGAACTGTTACCTCTCTCCCTAAGCCACGGAGAAGCACACCTAGCAATCACAAGCCTTTTCCTAGGAATGCTCACAATGACAGCAGTTCTACTCCTACTAGGATAAAAAAAGTCCAGAGAAGCAGATGGTGGGCCTAGAGAGATTTGAACCATGCCTAATGGTGATGTCTCCCGCAACTCCCCTCTTTTTTTAACTTCATTCCTGATTTAATTCAATGTTACCAGTAAAGTTAATAACAACTTATTCTGAAAAAAAAGAATGTGCCCCCAAAAAGAAACAAGTCAGTAATTGCTTCCGCTGTTTTTTTCGCATTATTTGGTTGTATCGCAATAGCACTTGCAGTTTATACGCTGTTATTGAGTTCAGGTTTCCTAAGAGCTTGGGTTTCACGACTTCCAACACTCAATTATTTTCTATTAATTGTTGGTATAGGATTTTTAATTGCATCAATCTTTTTATGGAAATCAAAACGTATCGGTGTATATATCGGTATAATTTCATTTGGAGTAGCCTTTACAGTCAATATTTATGTTGCAGGGAATTTATTTGCTCACTTATTAGTAGGTGGATTTTTTGGGATATTACTTTTCCTTCCACTATTTTTTGGTTGGAAGAGTTTAACTTAAATCTCCCGCAACTCCAGTTTTTTCCTGTTTTTTGGAAAATATAATTGTCACAAATTTTCTTAGATTTATGCGTGCGCCTGAGACTAGTTTCTTCTCTGTCGCAATAATCGTAGGATGCCAAGTAAAAGGTTCATTCTTGGGACCCGTTTCATGTATCGCTTGTAGTCATCTCCTAACTTCTCAATCGCGTCTTTGTCAGCCTTGATTAAATCAATGTATGTCAACGGAAAAATGGGAATACCCAGCAAGACAACAATCCAATGTTGGAAAAGCAGCATACCAGCTATTGCCCACAATATGAAAGTCACATACTGCGGATGACGAACAATAGAATATATTCCAGTGTCAACAAGCTGAGTGGTATGAATGTAGCTTTTTCCCCTTTTTACTCCACCTTTCCTACGAAACTCAAATACTGGAAGCCAACCAAAAACTAGACCAGAAAAAACATAAAGCCCCACTCCAACATACGCCAGAACCTCAATTTGAGACACGCCAGACAGTAAATAAAAACCGACGATAATCTGTGAGATGAAAAGAATGCTCACGAGGGTCACTGGAACAAAATCCATCCAAGAAAAACTCTTCCTAGGCATTTCTGTTTCTCCCTCATTCTTGTATTATCTGCGTTTGTTTTTATGACTTATGGAAAAAAGTAAAAGTGGGCCTGAAGAGATTTGAACCCCCGGTCAGTGGAGATATCTCCCGAAAAAATCCCGCAAACTCCCCTTTTTGTAAGTAAGTAACTTAGCTCTTTTTCTTGAATATTTATTCTTGACCTAAATCCATTTGAAGGCATCAGTGCAATTTCTCCTTGAATTGCCAGTAAAAAATTGCTATTAATATCTCGTAAGGCACTGGTTCTATCTTAATGCTCACACATTCAGGGCTCAAATTATGAAATATTTAGGATGGAGTTCTGCTTTTTCAACCCAAAAGGATACACGTAAATCTTTTACTCCTGGTATTTTTGCTATATTACTACCTGTCGTAATAAGGTGTTCAACATCTCTGATTACGGCAATAGCCAACATATCATGGTCTCCAACAGTCTTTGTTGCCAAGATTATATCGGGCATTTTGATCACCGTTTCTAAAATCGATGACACTGTAGGCTGAGTTGCCTCCGTTCCTATAATGTTTGTTGGCGAGGTGTCTATCATAAATGCAGCCATCCCCTTGTATCCAATTTTTTTCGGATCAAGTACAACAGTTGATCCACGGATTACCCCTTTTTCTTGTAGCGCTCTGAATCTGCTTATCACGGTATCTGGCGAGACCCCAAGTTCCTTCGCGATTTTTCTGAAAGACACACGAGCATCTTCTGTCATTCGTTTAATTATGAATAAGTCAGTTTCATCCATCTCCTTCACTACCTTTCTAGATTCGTATTAAATTCGAAGTTTTCAGGGCATAGCAATATTTCATCAACCCAAATGCTTGTTGTGACTTCTCTGACTGCAGGATGCCCCTTTATCAAGTCCTTTACTTGACCGAGTCGCCCAACATTTTTTAGCACAGCAATACAAAATATGTCGTGTTTACCCATAGATGTAGTGCAGATAACTATCTCAGGTATCTTTTGTATTGATTCAACAACAGTCATCAAATGCGGGTAGCTAACGTCAACGCCTAAGCTTCCAACACATTCATATCCAAAACTTTTCGGGTTCAACAGTATTGTTGTCCCCCTTATGATGCCGGCTTTTTTCATTTTTCTGAATCGTTTGCTTATTGTATCTGTTGAGACACCGCAATCTCTTGCAATACCCGCAAAATTGGCACGGGCATCTTTTTGAAGTGCTCTGATAATGGTAATGTCAATCTCATCAATTTTCACATTAGAACTCATGGATGCACCCTTCTCTGTCGAAAACAACACAATCAGAGTTTTTAAATTATACCATTTTCGAGGAAAAATCTTATGATGTCAAGGTTACAGATGTTTTCCCAGCACATCCCCCACAAAATATATTAAATATATAATTCTTTCTTATAATGTCGATAATAAGCTTTAATATGTGAACAAAATACATAAATATTCACTCAATGTGCTTATGATGTGGGGATAGGCTCTTGGAAATTACTGAGGTAATCAAGGAGATCGAAAAAAGAGAAAAAACAGGTACATTGCGCAAGAAAAGGGTCACCTGCATTCACTGTGGAAGAACGTGGATTGAATTTGTTGGTGTGATTATCGGACACCAAGAGGGGCTCGAAGACCTGTGCCTTCGCATTGGTATAGAGTCAGAAAATTGTTTTGGATGTAGATGGAGAGCCTTGAAATGCGAAAAATGTAACACAAACGACGTGTATGAAGTAGCATTTCCCAAGGAAAATCATGAAGAAATTTCACCGAGTTTCAAAAGCATAAAAAAAGTCGCTAATCATTGAGCACGCACAGATTCATTATAGGTGTGAAAAATGACAGAAGAAAACTCATTTGAGATTACACTAAAACAGTTGGATGATTGCGCAGAGATACTCAAGTTAGACCATGATATACATGAAACCCTTCGGCACCCTATGCGTGAACTTCATGTAACAATCCCAGTTCACATGGATAACGGTAAAACGCGAGTATTTCAAGGCTTCAGAGTCCAATATAACAATGCTCGAGGACCTATAAAGGGAGGAGTTCGTTTTCATCCTCAGGAAACGATTGACACGGTCCGGGCGCTTGCAGCGTTGATGACTTGGAAGTGTTCTCTTCTGGATTTACCACTTGGAGGGGGAAAGGGAGGGGTTATCTGCAACCCAAAAGAACTCAGTGTCAGTGAGTTAGAACGCTTAAGTCGCGGTTACATCAAAGAGATATGGGAATTCATCGGACCGAACAAAGATGTCCCTGCTCCTGACGTCTATACAACAGCACAGACAATGGCATGGATGATGGATGAATACTCAAAAATTACAGGAAGCAATGGTTTTAGCTGTATTACGGGTAAACCAATCTGCCTTGGAGGTTCATGGGGACGTGATGATGCAACTGCTCGGGGCGGTATGTACACGATTCGAGAGGCGGCAAAAGAAGTTGGTATAAACCTGAAAAATGCTACTGTTGCTATACAAGGTTATGGTAACGCTGGTTGTAATGCTGCATTATTATGTAAAGAGTTGTTTGGCGCTAATGTTGTGGCAGTAAGTGACTCTAAAGGTGGCATATATAATAAGAATGGTCTGAATCTTGAGAATGTTCGCAAATGTAAAGCAGAGACGGCTTCAGTTGTCAATTCTCCAAATGCGCAGAAAATCTCAAATGAAGAACTGCTCGAACTCGACGTGGATATCCTCATTACAGCGGCATTAGAAAATGTCATTACAAAGGATAATGCATCAAAGATTAAGGCTAAGATTCTTGCTGAGTTAGCTAATGGATCAACGACGCCAGAAGCAGATGCTATTCTCTATAAAAACAGTGTTCACGTAATACCTGATTTCCTCTGTAATGCAGGCGGCGTCACAGTTTCATATTTTGAGATGGTACAGAACGCTTCTATGTACTACTGGAGCTTGGAAGAAGTTCATGAACGTTTAGCGCGTAAAATGAGTCTTGCATATCACACAGTACTAGATACCGCTAAAACCTATAACGTAAATATGCGCAAGGCTGCCTACGTAGTTGCTGTCAATCGCGTGGTTGAAACAATGAGACTTCGCGGTTGGATTTAAACGGATTACCTTGAAAACTGGGGTTTATTGTGCCCTTAGATCAATTGAATTTTTGATTAGTTGGGGAAGTGGGTTCATGTTGCATGAGAACGGGAGCGCCAGAAAAGAAATCGAAATACTGAGAATCTTGAGCGAATTTGCTAGCCCTGTGGGTTCAACGTTGCTTAAGCGGGAATTAAAAAAAAGAGGCTTTGTTCTCAGCGAAAGAACAGTAAGATATCATCTTCAGCTTTTGGAAGCAAAAGGCTTCGTGCTGGGGCACAACCGAAAAGGTAGAACAATAACCCAACCCGGTCTTGAAGAACTGAGCAGATCGCTTGCCACACAGAGGTTAGGCTTCACCACAACCCGCTTCATGTCTTTAGCTTATTCAGCCAATTACAACCCAGCCGTAGACTCAGGAACAGTAGTCGCAAACGTGTCATTACTGGACAAAAGCCTTCAGGACAAAACAGTTGACAGCATGAAGGCGCTTCAGAGCATGAGCCTTCTGTCAGCGCCATACCTCAAAGTGCTGAATGAAAAAGAGGAATACCGCGACATATCCGTACCCAATGGACAGTTTGCGCTGTTCACGGTCTGCAACTTGACGTTAGACAGCATTCTGATTCATTCTGGAATCCCGCTGTTCTTCAAACATGGTGGTCTGGTTCAAGTAGTGAACCGTAAGCCAATTAGATTCGTGGAAATAATCTCCTATGAAGGGACAACCATACCACCCTTGGAAGTGTTTGTTTACAGGAAGATGACTTCCATCTCAAGTATACTGAAAACTGGTTCAGGTATGTTGCTGGCGACGCTGCGGGAGATACCTTCTGAGGCAAGGGAGAGAACTGTGAAGATTCTTGATGAACAGCAGAAGAAGGGATGGGGAGGGGTTCTTGTTTTGGGGGAACCTAACCAGCCTGTGCTTGGGATACCAGTGGGCATGGACAGGTTTGGAATATGCATGGTTGGCGGAATCGTCCCCGGAGCAGTCATGGTAGAGGAGGGCGAACAAATTGTCACTTTTGCTCCCCACTGCATCATTCCAATCGAAGAGATGACCCGAATATAAACAACAAACCATTTTGGGTTGCTCACAAAAAAGCCTATAAATTCAACCCTTAAACCCAAACGTACTTCAAAAAAGGATTCCCTTTTCTATGATGTCGAACCCCAAAATGAAGGAATACTAAATAGTTGATTATTCGCCCAAAAATTAATTTAATATATCACCTGATGATGGTTCTAAACCCCCCTTTTTTCATAAGAAAATCGAATAATCTGAAGTGATTCGGTGAAAGTACAAGTGGGCCTGGAGAGATTTGAACCCCACCCACAATGGAGATATCCCCCGCAACTCCCCCCTTTTTTCTGCGTGTGTAAGATCAAGATGATGGTTAGGCACTCAGTCATTTGCACTGAACTAGAGGCTAACTTGAGAGAGAAAAGCAGAGACCCTTTCTGATGCATCGACTGATACATCTTCTTCCAAGAAGCGAGAAACCGCCTGCGCGGCGAAGCTGGTTGGTGATTCGAAACCACTTTTAATCCTTTTAAGGGCTCTATCGGTAACCGCGGGCGTTGCTCCGACACCAAGTGTTTCAATAAGCTTCTTGAAACGGGATGCGGCTTTGTTGGGGTCTCCGCCATGAAAACCGACCACGGTGTATATGTCGTAGCTATCTTTCTCTAACTTTCGTGGACGCCCCAAAGCAAGACCTTTCATTGTTAAAGTCCCTACAATGTCAGAAATTCTGATGTCAGCACTGCCTTCTCCCCCCGAAGGCAGGGTGCCTCTTACAACTTGCGTATAGTTGAAAGTGAAAACGATGCTGCAGCCGGGAATAAGAACGGCTTGCAAATCTTCTTGGACATCTAACAGCTCTTTTATGTGTCTTTTGGCCTCTGGCTCCGTAAGGAGATCGAGGTGCATCGGAAAGGGTGTTCCATCGAGGGCTGCAAGCTCCCGCTCGAAGCGGAACGGGTTCTCTGTTGGTTCATATCCCAGAGTTGTGATTACTTCACGAATAGACTCATATCGTACTACGATGGAGGGACGAAGCACCAGATCGATATCTATAGAACCACAGTGTTCTGTGTAGCCTTGGGTTAAAAAATAGGGGACCCATCCTCCAACCAAAACAAAATCGTCTCTATAGAGTTCCAACGCTAGAGCCAGCTCGACAAGAGCACCTCTGGAGACCTCAGTTTGATTCGTGTCATACAATTCTGCTCACCTACAAGTCTTGTGGGGTTGAATCTATTTTAGCCCTTAATAGCTATTTTAACGTTTAAGTTGTTTCGCAATTAGCGAAACTTTATAAATCAGAGCGAAACATTTCTTCTTCTATGAGGAAAGCACAAAACATTTTTTCACCAAAAGCCTCCCGCATATTACGAGTTCTTCTAATCCATCCCCAAGAAGGCTGGACGATCAAGGATCTATCAGCAGAGGCGAAGGTATCCATAGGTTACACACACGCGGTAGTAGTGTCACTAATTGATCAAGGGCACATCTACAGGGATAATTCATACAAGTTGAGAGTAAGCGATCCAGTGAAGCTTATTCAACGATGGGCTGCCTACCACAACTACATGGCTATGAACAACTTCCTACGTTATCACACCTTCGAGAAGAATATTGAAGCTTTCCTCTCGAATATGAAGAAGGCAAACGACTTGGAGTATGCTCTCGCCGTTCTTACAGGCGCCCACGTTGTAGCTCCCTATGTAAGACCCACAACGATTCACTTCTATATCAAACAGAAGAAAAAAGCCAAGACTTGGGTCGAACTACTGGACCTAAGGCCCGTGGAAACGGGAGGAAACGTATCTATAGTCCTGCCGTACGATGAAGGAGTCTTCTATGGACTACGCCAGGTTACTGGAGTGAACGTCGTAAGCAAGGTGCAGTTATACGTAGACCTTTTCAACTACCCAGCTCGTGGTCAGGAAGCTGCTGAAGTGATACTCAGGGCTCTGGAGAAGGAGTGGGCTCCTCAGTGAGGGTATAGGCATTTCAAAAGGTTTTTCGCTTTAACTTAAATAGTTTCGCTATTAGCGAAACAACTGCTTACATTATTTTGGTTGGGCGAGAAGCTTGAAGTAAGTTGGTTGACGGTTACACTCATCTATATTATATATTAGATGCTAATCAACTGACAAGTTCTTTATAAACAGCTTGTCAATCCTCAGAGATTCCAGTATATCCACAAAGAATCTTGAAATCACCAGAACGAATTAACACTGTTTTGAGCAGCACTACTAGATGCACGCTGAAAAGCGAGGAAAAGATTTTCTACTTTCCATTTTATGGTATTTCTAAAATTTTAGTAAGTTTATTTTTTTCTTAATTATAGAGACTATAAAGTTAGAACCTTAGAAAAAACGTGCGCGCTTGAAGGCTATCGATATGTTGGTTATGGCATATGTGATAAAACAAGAGGGATGAAAGACACACCAAAATAGAAAGAACCTTGTTTATTTTACATCAGGTCTCCAAACATGTCATCAGCCTCTTCAGTGAGCTGGTCATCCCAGCATTCCCAACACATACCATCATAATTCTCATAATCTTCTCGGCTGATTTCTCGACCGCAAACAGAACAATAAAACCTGCTCTCTTCACTTTCAGGCATAACAGCATCCTCCACGACTTTCAATTTTTTTAGCACTATGAGTCATGAAGTATAATTCATCTTGGTTACTTGATAAACAGTTATTCTTTATTACGTTTGTTCGTTACCAAATAGAATTGTGTGCGCACACATGGCAACTTTTATGGATGCAGCAATTGACCAGAGTGCAATTATATATTGCGATGAACCAAACAAGGAGATCGGTCAACATGTGGACATGTAAAATCTGTGGACATAGAAACCCAGATGGTGAAGACATCTGCGAAGAATGCGGAAGCTACAAAGATGAACCGGCTTACGATGCCATTGATGATGAAGAGTAATACAAAACGCATTACGGATAAAAGCCATAATCGTAATTCACAAATGCGCACGCGTTTTTCTTCAAATTTTGGATTGTATTAATTTATATTTAAAACCAACAAAAAAACAACAAAAAATGACTAAAATTTCCTAATGTGAATTCGTGTGTAAGAAACTATAAAAGATTCAACAATTCCTTATAGAGACATCAGGGTGAGAGCCATCTCTATTCAGATCCTACACTGTAGCGATACACATTTGGACAAGAGTTTTGGTATCTCTAATCTCTCCAAGGCTATGCAGAGAAGAGAGGATTTGAACCGCAATTTTTCAAAAATAATAGATTATGCCTTGAAAAACAAGCCTGATGTTTTTCTCATTGCAGGTGATGTTTTTGACAAAATTTTGCCAACTAATGCTTCCCGAGTTTTTTTGACCTCACAAATAAAACTTCTCAACGATGCGAACATTGCCGTATTCATTATTGGTGGGAACCATGATGTTCCAAGGTTTGGTGCTTCTCCTTTATTAGCAATTGACGTTCTTGGCTCTGCGGGAATCGCCACAGTTTTCTCCAGATTTGACATAATTCAGAAAAAAATGATAAAGGTCAGTGGAAAATCTGTATGCGTTTCTGGCAGATCTTATTATACTCAGTTTGATGGAGCAAATCCGCTCAAAGACATTGCGGTCCCAATTGAAGGCGACTACAATATTCTGATGATCCACGGGTCACTTCAAGGATTAAACGTGACCTCTTCAGTACCGGAATTTGCATATCAAAATCCCTTTCTGGCTGAAGACATTACAAAAGGTCTCAATTATCTTGCATTGGGGCATTTCCACAATTACTTCAAAAGAGAACACAAGGGCTGCACGATAGTTAATCCAGGCTCTATCGAAAAACTTTCTTGGGCAGAAATAAATGATGAAAAAGGTTTCGTGTGGGCAGAATTAGATGGTTCAGAAACAACCACAGAATTTGTCAAACTTCAGACTCGCCCAATGGAAATAAGCCAGCTCTCACTGTCTAAAAATGGAGAATACGCCAAAGGGATAAAAAATTACGTTTTAGATTTTCTTACGCAAATTGGTGACCCCGAGAAGATTCTTAAACTTAGCCTCAACGGTTTAATTTCTCAAGACCAGTATCAGCAACTTAAAATCAACGAACTGTTAAGAGCCTGCAATGACTTGTTTTTTAATCTCCAAGTAGATCGTAAAGAATTAGAAATAGAGGGGTACGGCCGGGTTTTCATGGAACGGTTGGATAACCCAGTTGAGGCCTATTCCAAGAGACTTGACATCTTGATCAGCAAATTGAAACCAAACGATCCTGATAGGCAGTTGCTGGAAAGTGCAAAAAGCCTTGGAATCAAATATTTGGAGGCTGCTAAATGATAATCCATTATCTTAAAGCCTCAGGGTTCCGGATAATGGGCGAAGCTTTAGACATTAATCTCCCAAGTGAAGGTCGCATAGGTGTTCTTGGTCAGAATGAAAGCGGAAAAACAACTTTTTTTCAAGCAATCGAATGTGCTCTTTATGGTCTTAGAAAAGGATCTGGCCCAGAAGCAGACAGAAAAAATCTTGTAACATGGGGGAAGAATCAAACTAAACTGGAAATAGAATTTACTTCTGGGCAAAATAGATACAATCTTCAGAGAACTTTTAATCCGAAAAATATTCACAAGGCGAATCTGACGTCAGTGATTAATGGCGTTAAAGATAGGTCAAGTGCAATTACTGGATTAACAGCTATAGAACGTACAATTGAAGATATAACCGGAATGGACAGAGATTCATTCACTAAATTAGTGTATATTAAACAAAAGGACCTCGATGCACTGAAAGAATTGGCGAAATCTAAGAGAGAACAACTTGTCAACAAAGTTATGGGAATAGAAATCTTTGATGATGCCTCAGTTAAAGTGAAAAAAGACACTTCTCTTCTTGCTGATGAACTAAAAAGCAAAGAACTTCAGCTTGACATGGTTCGAAAAAACAAAGAAGATTATGAATCCAAACTAGACCAAAAATCAACGCTACAGACCCAAGTTGAAGAACAGCAACCGAAACTAGACGTCAAAAAAGAAGAGTTGGAAAACGCGAAAGCTTTGGTTTCTAAATATGAATGGATATCTAATTACAATTCGGCAAAGGATCTAGAATGCTCATTGAATGAACAGCTTGATCAGGTTGAAAATGAACTTGCAAGAATGTCCGAACTCGAAGAGCAGACTGCAAGAATGAAGAACTCAATAGATACTTACAAACCGGAAATTAAAGATCTTGAAAGTCACAGCCAGAGACTCTCTGATTTGGAAAGACGTTTAGAGGAAGCAGAAACGTCTCATGAGAGGCTTGAAGCAAAAAAACAGGACGCAATTAGTAGTTTGGGATTGCCAGAACAAGATTTGAAGTTACTTTCGCAAGATCTGCCAGCTCAAAAGAGTAGGCGGCTAATGTTCACGGGCGCCATGGTGATAGGTGGTTTGGCTTGTGTTTTTGTAGCTTTCCTAACTACAGTTTTTCTACTTGGTGGGGCTGCTATCCTCTTTGCTCTTTCGGCTTATTTTCTGAGCCAATACCTGAAACTTGATAAATTGGCAACAAAAAATGTCGAAATTGAAGCAGCAAACATACAGCTAAGAGATCAAGAAAATAATGTGTTGGAATTACAAGACGAAAAAGCAAGTTTAACCTCACAGAGCCCCTATAAAACGTCGCAAGACACGAAGGACAAGCTTGACATAATTCTCAATCAAATGAAGACAGAAATCGGGGAAGACACTATAGACGGAGCAGAAGCTCTACTCAGAAACACTAAAAATGAACTTTCAAAATTGAAACAAACAAATCCCCAAACCAGAAAAGAAACATTGGAAAGTCAGATCCAATCAAAACAAGCAGAAATAAAGGAACTTGAAAAAACAAAACCTGACTCAACAGATAAAGTCGAATATGACAAGGAACAGCATATAGCCCTAAAGACTCAACGCGAAAATATCCAAGCTGAATGGAGCGACATCAAAGAAGGCATTGACAACGATACGGGCACAATTAAACAACTTAAAAAAGACCTCCAGAGACTAATGCCTGACTTTGAATTATTTCCACAGCTTGAAGAAGAAGTGCAAGCACGAGAAGAAAGGATCAAAATTCTGAAAATGGTTAATTTCCATCTCTCCGAAACAAGCAAAGGACTACGCAATCAAGTTCTCCCACATGCTAGGTTAATAATAAATCAAATTCTTCCTACACTTACCAGCGACAGATATTCCGACTTTGAAATTACTGAAGATCTCAAGTTCAAAGTGCACTCAAACCAAGCCGGAGGTTACAAAGAACGAGAAATCTTCAGCGGAGGAACGCAAGACCAATTTCTAATCGCTCTTAGGCTCGCATTTACGCAGAGCATTTTAGATTCCAGAGTCATGGCCGATAAATATTCACTGTTAATGGATGAATGCACCTCCAGTAGCGACGATGTTAGAAAGCAAGGAATATTTGAAGTTCTCGATGCTATGAAACAGACTTTCTCACAAATCTTCATAATCGCCCATGAAGACATAGCAAACTATGTGGACCATCACATAATCTTTGAACGAAACAACAATGGCTTTACAGAAATAAAATCCAAGAGCTGGGTATAATGATAGAAATTGAACATTTTATGAACGCTATATGCAACAAAATCCCACCGGGTCTCACCTTTGAGCCCTCAGATGCAAACTTAACTGAATATTTTCAAGAAACAAGAAAAGCCGAGGAAGAAGAAGACGCCCAGCTAGAATTTGAAGAACCCGAAAAACAGGAACCCACACCAATTAATCCAAGATATCCAATCGATAGCCAAGTCATGGCGATAGATGGTACCAACTTTACGTTAGGTCAAATTCCAGATGGCTTAGTAGGTGCACTCAGAGCGTCAATTATAACAAAACCATCAGGAAAAACAAGTCACAGTCTAGAAAGATATGGACCATATCTGGTGCCTATAACAAATCAAAACAAAGCCATAGTCTACAAGAATACTTTTCGGGCGCTTTTCGGAAAAGAAAACAAGTCTACTCCTCCTGACAACCATAAAACTCTGGATCGTTTCAGAAGTTGGTTTGAAAGGTATCTTCAAAGAGAAACAGCAAGGAATCATAAGAACAGTCTTATCCTTCTTGATGGAAGCCTTATTGGCGGTTTTGTGGGTGACCCAAGCTTCATTTTAAAGGGAATTCTAAAGGACGCATCTGCAAACGGTAATACCGTAGTGGCAATGTCCAAATCTACTGGGCTAACTCTCAAAGGAACGAGGCGTAACATTCTCTCTTTACTAGATGGAGTGCAAGGACCATGCTACATTGGCGACATTAAGAAACGCATCACCCAGAACCCAGAAAGGTACCTTGGAGAAGTCTATGTGGCAAAACTAACAACATTAGGTGAACCTTTCAGAATAGATATTTCAAAAGATTCGCCCTTCACTCATGATGAGGTGTTTTCTCAAATTGCTGGGTTAGCTGGAGATTATGGCTATCCTGAAGAATTAAAGCTCGCTCATATGACCTGCATTTTAGGCTCAATTGAAATCATAGAGCTCCAAGCTGCAGCGATAGGTTTACATGGTCTAAGCATGAAAGAAGAGCTCAGACCGAAAATATTTCCTTTATAGTGACCAAAATGTATCTCCTCACAAAAGAGGGCGATGACTTGGCAATAGTCTTCGCTCCAGAAGAAAGACTCCGAATAGGAGACAACCTAGATATTGATGGTGTAGTAGCTCAAGTAGTAGACATTCAGTTCGCAGATCTTCGTGGCGTTCTAGAGCATATTCTCAGAAAATCTTTGATTACAAAAAGCGAAACACAAGAGCACATCCAACCTGAAGTCAAAAGCATAATAGATTCGCTTACAGACCAGAAACTCGCCATAGCCAAAATTAGGGGACGATTAGTCGAGACAACCGATGAGAAAGGCGAAAAGAAGAAAATCTTCAAAACCGGTTTAAGCGAATTCAACATAAGCCGATCTAAAGCCAAAATCGTTAATCTTAACCAGCAGGAATTATTCAATGCACTTGACCTTTGTTTTCCTTCTTCGTGTGATTTCGCTAAAACCCTCTCAACTGATCCTAAACCTTTTGACATAATCGCTGAAAGATTAGGTATTAACCTCATTACCGGAATGAAGGGTTCAGGAAAATCCTACGCTGCTAAAAGGCTCCTCTTAAAACTCATAGAACGAAATGTGCTAACCATAGTTTTTGACCTTAATGGTGAGTACCTCAATCTATGGAAGGCAGATGATAATACACCCAACAAATACAGTCAAGTGTTCAAAATACTCAAGCCCGGTTTAACAAGGGCTACAGCCTTTGAACACCCATTTCTCATACCCTTGAATGAAATTAGCTATGATGACTTTGCCCACTTCTTCAATGTAACTCAAGGGACACCCACGTACCAACAACTTTTCAAGTTTTGGAAACAGAGACGAAACACCCAGTTTGACTTGAACGATTTTGAGACATTTGCGAACACCGTATCATTTGATGCTGTGAGAGACGCTCTGATCGGACGAATCGAAGCTGCAAGAGCATTGGGAATATTTGGACCCAGTACCCTCACCAACACAATAGCAGACATGAGCAAAAACGGAGGATCCCTAGTCATCAACCTTGCGCAAGTGAGCTCATGGGAAAGAGGTATCGTCGTTGATTTCATCCTTCGAAAGCTTACAAAAATGGGTCAATCAGGAGGAATTAAACCAATATCGCTATTTCTGGAAGAAGCACAGCTGTATGTTGAACAATCTAAAATGATAAACATTCTTACGAGAATGAGACATCTAGGCATATTTCCAACATTCATAACCAACGATCCCCGCACCCTACCTGATGAAGTCTATTCCCTCCTTGACAATTTGGTTGCTTTCATGTTCAAGAACGAAGATGAACTCAGACAATTGGCTAAATCCGGATTCATCGACAAAAAATCTATCGACGCCTTGAAACACTTAGAGAAAAGACAATGCATTGTGGTAGGAAATCTGACATCAAACTACCCGATCTTCGTTCAAATAGATCCACAAGCCGGAGTTGTTATGGGCGGAGAAACAAAAAAATTGGTAAGCTAGCCAGAGATCTACTATAAATATCATACAAATTCAATGACCAGATTCTCAGCTTCTAGAGAGATTAGTTAATCGATGTCATAATACTCCCTAACTCTAAAATCTTTAGAAGACAAGTTTAGCTTGGTTTTTATGTAATTAAGGATACAAGACTGCCTGTGTTTTAAGAATGTTCTATATTTTCTGTAATCTAGCAATTGTTTATCAATAAACGCACGTTTGAGTTCAGCATCAGATACATCGTCAAAGTAGATTTTTGGATGTTTTTTGCTTTTATTTTGGTTTTTGTTTTTTGCTAATATCCAATAATTAGCAAAATGGTTGATTTCTGCATCTTCGAATCCCTTCTCTTTTAAAACCGAACGGGGAAATATATGATCTACTTCAGGTGCATTTTTCTCATAATGTACCTTGGCTCCGGATAGACATTGAACAAGATATAATGAAAGAGGAGGGTTGCCTTGGATTAACTGGGAATTATAATCCTCGATTTTTTCCCAATCCCAGACCCAATATACTGCGTCCCCAAGAGGAAAACTTTCATCGTTTTTTTCGGCACGAGGTTTTAGCGCTTCTCTGATGAATTTACCTAATCTGCTGTCGGCATATCGAGAGAAAGGAGAAGTAAATCCAAATAAGTAGAGGGACTTCCTTACATTTTCAATCTGGTTATTAGGGACTTGATGATTTTTTGTATGGAACAAATAGTATACAAATGGGACTAGATTATAATATCCCCCTAAGAGTTTACTGTTGGAAATCCAACATTGGTTTTGAACAAAGTCAATCGTGGAACTGATTGCATCACAGCATTGTTTATAATTTTTCCTTATTTTGTCAACATTCTTTTTCTTGCGTAAAACATTGATGTCAAATCTTGATCCAAAATCTGAGACCGCAAAAAGACAGCGAATTACAAAATCCATATCTATTTCAAATGAATTGCCCTCTCCGATTTTATCGACAAATTCGGGCAATCTTACTGCTGACTCTTTCCAATTTAACTTTAAGATACTAAAGATCAGATCGGATCTGCTTAGTTTGGTGCCTTCTGTATTTATTCGTACAAAAGCTTCCAAAACATCTGATTCATTCTTTCGGTCTTCACTATTTTGAGGTATGTTTTCATCAATAGTAGTTGTTTTTAACAAGTTGGGATCAGTTGATAACATATCACGAAGGTGAGAAAGATTAAAAGCCAGTCTATCTTCATCCTCTTCGGATAAATTTAATTTCTTTGCAACATTTCGCTTAAACCTTTGTCTTTCATTAGTTGACATTGAAACAAGATCGGGCATCTTGTAGTAGAATGAAAGTCCATTGTTTTCATTATCTTTAAGCGATTGTAAGGACACATCATTTGCCTTCTGAGCTTGGTCTAGAGTAAAAAATCTAAAAAGATACTTGTCCTCCTTGAAATCGTCAGTTTTTTTTCCGCTTAGAATATCAAAATACAAGAACTTTCCATTGTTTGAACCATACAAGGAAATATACAATGATTGAAGCCTTTGTTGACCGTCCAAAACTAGTTTCAGTTTTTTGTTTGTTGTATTTTCATAAAAGGTGTATATATCTGATCGATAATCCTTTATGAAATGCCTGTATTGAATGTCGTTATAGGTCTCCCACAGTAGAACAATTCCAAGTGGATAATTTCTCATTATTGAATCGAACAACTTTTCAATACGTTTTTCTTCCCACACAAAGTTCCTTTGTATATCGGGAAGCACAATTTCATTATTCTTAATTTGCTCAAGGAGACCTATAAGAAACAAGTTAACACATCCATCAAGACCACAAATAAAAATATACATTTATCAGAAATAAAAGGTTAAGAGCCATTGTTTTGTCGATTTCAATTTTGAATTTTTTAGTGTCGTCAACGTTTTTTACGTTTTCTAGTAATGAAGCATTCAACTAGCTCAGCTCTCATCTTATTTTTGTTAACATATATTTTTAAGGTTTTAAGATATAAATAATTCAAGCCATATGGGGGGTTTGTTATTGTGGTTGTTGAGTTTGAGTGCAGAAGGTGTGGAATGGTTGTATCTTTTGAAGAATATAATAAGAGCAAATTTTGTCCAAACTGTGAAACACGTCTTAGGCCTAAAAGATTGAAAATAGTTTGTGGTCCAAAGCCTCCGAAACCGTCAATTGAAATTAGACCAGAAGACATCAATTTGGATTCATTATTTTTTGAATACAACAAGTATAGCCCAATTGCTCCGGGTGGAGGAATAGTTTTCTCATCTGTTGATAAATGGATATCAGCCAGAAAACGAGCATATGAAATGTTCAGGGAAAAATTTTCTGGCGAAAAATTGCTTGATTTTGATTATCTTTCTCGTGTTTTCAAGGATTGGCTTTTGTTTAGAAATAATTTGTCTTGGACTACTCTTCAACGTACTGGAAATAGTGCGCTAGAGCAGCCTGAACGCCTTGCAGAACTAATTATTCTATTAAGGGATGATGATTTAGATGTTGGAGAACGGGTTAGAAGGGGATTAGTTGGAGCAGAGAAAGTTAAAGGGATTGGGCAGGGAATATTGACGGGGTTGCTGCATACCTTCTTTGATGATAAATATTGCGTTTGGAACAGCAGAACACAAGACACACTCAAGATTCTTCGTCGCCCTCCAAAAAAATATTCAGATCTTGGAAAAAGCTACAAAGCAGTGAACAAGAAGCTCCTTGGAATGACACAAGAATTGGACACAGATCTCACTACAATAGATGGTTTCATGTGGTTCATAAGTAAACATATAAAAGTTATAGAATCCAGTTCAGGTAAGTAAGATGTGTGTAAATATTTTTCATTTGATATAGCTTTTAGGAAGATGAATTTGAATACATGAGTACATGGAAGCAGCAGCTCAAAAAATACAATTCTTTGCGGGACCAGATTGTCGAAAGGAAAGAGAAGAATGAAGGAATATTGCGGTTTAGTCGTTGTACTGTTAGGGCTAGTGATGTTGCTGGGCAGTACTATTGTGAGAAAAAAATTGAATTAGAGTATCTTTATGGTGAAGTGGAAACTGAAACCAAGAATCAGGGGACAGAGGCTCATGAAAACCTTCTTGAGGGCACCGAAGCAGTAAGTCAGGAAGACATCTGGAAAGCAGTTTACAGCAAAGAACCAGTTTTGGCAATGGAATGGTTGCTTCTAGCAGAATACAATGACATTATATTAGCTGGTCAACCAGATTCTGTACTATTTGAAAATGGTTATCCTTTAGTTGTTTTTGAGTACAAGTTCTCCAGAAGCAAAAGGGCGTATCCAAGTTATCATGTTCAGGCCGGATTTTATGGACTACTCTTGAAGAGTATTGGGTTTGATACTGGAAAACTGTTTTATGCGATAGTTGTTGCAGATCGAAATTCAAGAGATGATCCCAATCTAAGAGATAATGCATTAGAGGCAGTAAAGAAGAATGGACCAAAGAAAGCAATTTTGCCGATAGAAAACGCTGTAATTTACCTAAACAAGTTTGATGAACAAACAGCCAAATCAAGTCTAGAATGGGCAATCCAATTCTGGAAAAAACAAAGAGAAGCCACATCAACAACAAACCCCAACAAATGCCGAGTTTGTGAATATGAAGAAGAATGCAAAAGATTGGATTTTCAAGTATAACTTTGATAATCTTTTGTTGTTCATCTGCGGTCGATTAGATTTCTTTAGGATGAATTGAGACTTGGAGTCAAAATTCAATTAGTTGTTTTTCTCCCCATTTATAGAAGCTCCAAGCTCCAGATAGTTTTGGTAGACTTTGAGATAACCCTACTATAGTATTTTTGAATGCTATCCAAGGGCTCCTCTTTTCTCCTATTAGTAACTTATAGAAGATGGTCAAAAAGACAGCTGCATCTTCAAAATCAGGTCCGTGAAGTGGAGCAATACAATATTTACATCCTGCATTTGAAAAAGATCTGATCATGTCAACATGACCTGCTTTACATACTGACAGAATTACAAGTTTGGGAATTTCAGAACGGTTTTTATTTGCCCATATATTTTCCAAGGCTGTTGAGTAAACTCTTCATTTTCTTAATGTATCGAAATACGTTCCTTTTGATTTACTGAAATTTCCATGTGCAGAAATGTGAAGATACTGATCTGGGGTGTTTTCAATTTCTTCTATCAAACGATTTGGACCGCCTATATACTTTAGATTTGTTTTTTCTTCAAATCCTAAAATCCTCATTAGCTCCCACATCAACGAGCCTTCACACAGATTTTCTTTATTCTCAGAAATACATTCAAGAATCATTAATTTCGATTGTCTTCTCCCCAAAGAGTGCTCCTTCCTTTTGCTGGTTTTTTAAACTAATTTGGGTTAGAAGTGTAAATTTACCAAGTTTAAAAAATTATGAATAAATTAAAGTTCGAATCAAGCAGTAATTGAGAGAATGTAGTTTTTCATGTGTTGCGCTTTAGGTCCAAGGCCTGGACCAGAAGCATAAATTATCTTTGCAGTTGTTAAATCTTCAAAACCATCAATGAGCTTTGCGAACTTTGCCCCGACGTTCACATATACCTCATCATATTTTTTCTTTGCAAAAATATTTTTTAATATTTTGAGGTTGCTTTTTCGAGCTTTTTCAACAGATTCAAAGTTTAAATTGTTGGTAGATTCGTGATATACTACTCTGTCTTGGGATTGAAGTATACCAAATTTGTGGGAGACTATAAAGATGTCTGTGTTTGGTAATTTTCCTTCTCGAAGATACTTCTTTAGTATCCTAAAATAAACACCAATATAACGATCAATAGCAGCTATCGGTTCTATTGGATCTTGTTTTCTTCTTTGGGATTCAGCGATTATTATGGCTCTCAGAATTATTTGACCTCCTATTCAGACATACAACGCATTATTTCTTTACTATTAATTTCGAGTTTTTGAGCATCTTCTTCAGAAATTTCCCTATTGTGCGCAAGGTCATTCCGTATTGGATCTAATTCTCGCAACTTTGTCATAATCCAAGCTGTTTCTATAAATGTGTTCTTGAATGCTTCGTTCCAGTTGTCTCCCTTTAGTATAATTTTAAGGTAGTCAGTGAAATCGGCATAAAAGATTGGGTCGTACTCTTTTTTTGTCATCCAAGGGTATGATGCTTCTCTTTTTTCTTTACGATCTTCACAGTTCTTTTTAACGTCAGGAGGTATTCTTCGATTCCACCATTTTTCTCCTGCCACTTCTCTAAGCTTATTTTCGATAAATTCTCTTATTTTGGTTTCAAATTTCCGTAGAGTATGATGAGAAAGAGAGATCGTCGAGGGAGTTGATGTTGGTTTGGGAATCTTATGGGTTACTTGTGGAAACGCTTTTTCTGCAGCTTCGAGTGCATGCCCATAGAAGATCATATACAGCCCTTTTCGAGCAGGAGGAGGAATTAAATCTAGTTTATTTTTCACTTCAGAGGGCAAGATGACTTTTTCGCCTCCATTTTCGTGAATTATCTGTATGCTTTCAGCTGTATTATCTAAAGGCAATACATTTCCTTTAACACTCATATCACCGATCACAACAGATGAGACAGGAAGTGATCTTTCGTTTAGGGCGGAGAGCATTGATAAAAAGAAGGCAACACCTGTCTGTTTTGCTTCTTTAGCTTGCATTAGGTTGACCAGTTGCAGATGTATATCGTATTCTTCTAGTTGTTTTTCTACGCCCAGTGTTGTTGCTTGTGCTTTGATGTAGTCGTAGGCTGTTCGGACATTTTCTTTCATTGTTTTTCCTACTAATCCGGTTGTTCGTATTTTGCCTCCCCCCCTCATCAACTGGGCTTCAATGCGCAAGAGGCATGCTCTATTGTTTTCTGTATCCCAACCTGCTGAATATACTACCCCTGGAGGTTGAGTTGTGGAGGGAACTGCTGCAACTTCGTATTCTTCGGGAATTTTTACGGTTTTTTCGTTTTGTCCTTTTGGGATATACGTGAATTCTGTGTTCCAATATTCTACTCCGCCCATTTTGCGAAGTTGTTCTTTCACTCGTCTCCTCATCTCTAAAGCAATCTTAAGATATTCTTCTAATTCGGAAACGAGGTATTTTCCATCTGGGTGAAGGAGTTTAAGTAGACCAGATACAGTTCGTCTAACGGCTTTTTCGTCTCTTTTATTAAGAGCTGGTCCAAGATCGAAATGTTGATCTAACTCTTTTGTTGAAGTTTTTTTTCTAGACTGTCGAAGGAATTCGGCGAGGAAATCTACTACGAAACCGTAATGTTTGGTAAAGTGTTTAGGTTCCATTTTTGGTATTTCCCACCCTGGCAGGTAAATGTGAAAGCGGTCTAAGAATGCAAGATCTCGCATTTCGGGCGGGAAAGGAATGAATAGGTGTGATGTACGAACTAAGGTCTCGATGTCGTATTGGATATTTCCTAAAAATATCATGCTTGCGAAGGCTCGGTGTTCTTCTCTTCCACGAGAGAAGCTTCCAGATTCCATGTAATCTTTCATTATTTGGACAGCTGAGTTGTCGCTTAATTTGTTTAGTCCTGCAACTTCGTCAAAGGCTACTGCATCCCAAAGTCCTACAAGGCCCATTTGACCGCGTCCAGACAAACTATAGAAAAGGCTTGGTACTGTGGTTTCTCCCCCAGAAACAAGGATTGTGTGGGGAGAGAGTTCTCTGTAAACGTAGCTTTTTCCTGTTCCTCTGGGTCCAAGTTCGACGAGGTTGAAGTTTCTTTCGATTAGGGGTATTATTCTGGTTAGAAGTAGTAGTTGGGTTCTCTTGTCAAATTGTGCTGGTTCAAGGCCCATACTTCGTAATAGTAAATTTATCCATTCTTGGGTTGTGAAGTGCTGTCGTTTTTTTTCTATTTCATCCAGTGTTGCGATTGCTAGTTGTATGGGACGCAGTTTTTCTATTGTGAAGGGTCTTACCAAGCCCGTGTGAAAAATGTCGGGATTGTATGAGATTTCTACTATTGCCCAAATTCCGCCAGCTAATAGTTTTTCATATTGCTGAATGAAGCCTTTGTCTATGTTTACGTGGTCGATTTGAAGGTTGACCAGTTTAGCCCAGTATTTGTCTTGGGTTTCTATTAGTTGTGCTTTTACTTTGTCTATTACTCTGTAGCGTCCTTTCTCTTTGATCCATGATTTGAGTACTTCTGATTGGTCAGGTCGCACGTAATTTTCGGTCAGTATTCTTCGGACTTCTTTTAGTCCTTCTTCGATGACTTCTTCATTTCTGGATGAACAGTATTTTCCTAGGAGGTACTCCGCAACATATGCTGGAACGTTGAATTCATTCTTTAGTGGTTGGGCTATGTCCTTTCTGACAACCTTGCCCGGGAATAAGGATAGAAGTTTTTCGTCCAATTGATCCATAGAAGAGCCTTCATTAGAGAAGGTCATCATATCCCTCCAAACTTACCTTTGCCGTCTTATGAAATAGGAGTTCTTCGGTTTCTGAATCCTTCACTTTAATTTCTATCTCTTCTGGAATGCGTGTAAGCTTAAGCGTTTGGCTTTCTTCTTTGTCATATATTTCTATTGGATCTGAAAGCAAGAGCAGATCATTTTTTTCTAGAATCTCTACTACTATGGACCTTGGTATATCTGATATTTGTTTAATAATTGGACGTAATGCGATAACGAATACGGCGCTAGATATTACGCTTGGGATTGTAACTTTAACCTTGACTTTTTCTCCGATTATTCTTTTTTTGGGTGTGCACTCGAGCACTCCGATACAGCATTCTTGTAGGCTAATTCCCCCGTGTATGAAAGGGTCTTTTGGTCCGGGTCTAGGGAACCATGAAATTCCGATCGGGAAAACAGATCGTGTTCCTTCAGATATATAGGGCAGGGCTTTATTGGTAAGCGTCAAAGCTCCTGAAACCTTAGGTGGTTTTCCTATTGCGTATCGTTTTCCTACAAGCGTTTCTGAGCGGTTGGGAATGCTTTCTAGTATGTCAATTTTATCGGGATTTGGGAAGAAGAGAAAACCATGGTCAGTTGTCAGAATTATCTTATTGTATCCGAGTTTTGCTACAGTCTCGACTGCTTTTTTGACTAGAAATAAAAGTTTGTCAAAGTGATCCAGTAATTCTTCTGTTATAAAGGAGCCGGCTTTGTCGATTTCTCTGTCCATTAGTAGGAGTATTCTTGATGCAGCCAGTTCGTTGCGTAGCTCTGCAATGGGTCTTTGAAGGTCTTTCAAGTTTAGGAAAGATATTTTGTCTGCAAATTTTTCTTTTAGCCAGTTTATTCGATCATTTTTGGTTAAGACTTGTTTTCCTTCTAATGAGACAGTAAGGTTTCCTTTGAATATGTTTACGTTTATGGGGTTACCTGGCAGGAGGGATGACATTGCTACTTCGGTGATGGATGGAAGCGAGGACAGCATAACGTGGTGTTTAATATCAATTCGTGATTCGTCGAGTTCTTCAATTAATCTCTTTTGGAGTTCATACCTGAAGGCGTCTAAGAGAAAGACGGCTACTTTTTGTTTGTGGGGATGGACGAATTTTTGCCAGAAGTGTGTTTGGGTGGTAAAGCCGTTGATTTGCCATTTTTGTTGTTTTTCGATGTCAATCGTGAAGGCGTTGTTGAGTTTTCTTAGCCATTCTTGATATTGTTCTCGTGGTAGGTTTATGAATAGTTGTCTTACTTTTGGTTTTATTGGGGCGTCGATTGTGGCTAGGTCTCTGTATATTTGGTCGATGCGCCACCAGCCGTCTTCTTTGCTATACTTTTCAAAGAGCAAGGTTGCGTCTGGAGTTTTTTCTATGGTAGTGAGGGATTCTTGGATGTCTTGCAAGAGGCACATTGCTAGGATGATGGCTTTCCATTCTGGAAAAAGTTCGCTGCGGGACCATATTTCTTGTTCTCTTTTTTTTGCTAGTGCTTTGATGAAGGTGAAGTTTTTTCTGATGCCTTTGAGACCTTCGTTTCCTGTTCTCGTGAGGATTTCTTCTAGGAGGGCTTCGTCAACAGCTTTGAAGCTTGTGACATTTTCTATTTCTGGTCTTCCTCGTACTTTGGTGGAGATGTCATATTCTTTTTCTAGTTGTTGAGACCATTGTATGAAGCTGTCTTTGCACTCTTCATTTGAGACCCATTGAGGAACTAGGCTTGCCCAGAATTTTCTTTCTTTTTTGGGTGGAAGGATGTCGCTGAATTCCTTTTCTGCCACTCCTCCTGAGTTGAGGACGAACTCGGTTAGTAGGATTGTTGCTGCTAGGCGTTTTGGATCAATCGTTTGTTCTGCTCTGGCGGGTTTGTAGCCGTATTCGTCTCGGAGGATTTCGAGAAATATTTCGGAAAGTCTGGATTTTTTTAGTGCTGGGGATATGGTTTCGTGGTGTTTGAGGTATGTGAAGATTGCTCTTTTTGAGTCGAATTCGTGAGGTTGTTCAAATATGGTGGCGAGAAGGGCTTGTTTGAGCATTTCTGGGTTTAGAGGAGTTTCTACTTCTCCGAGGACTTCGTCCCATCTTATGGTTAGGCGTCTGCAGTTTGGAGGTTGAAGGGTGTTTTTTAGGTCTCTGTCCATTCCTAACCTGAAGTATTGGGAGAGGACTGCTGGTAGGTCTATGTCTAGGCGGTTTCCGAAGATTTCGTAATCTCTGAGCCAGCTTGGCTCCGGGGGTTTCTCTGGTATGTAGATTAGTCTTTTCTTTTTGAAGCTTTTTTCTTGTTCTATTTTTGCTCGTATTTTGAGGTAGCTTCCTTTGTATTTGATGAGTTCAACGTCTTTGGGGGTCGCATATTCCACAAGGTTTTCGAGAGTGCCCCCGTTGTCATACCATACTACGAGGGGTGTGGTGTTGGAGAAAGCTTCTGTTAAAACGGTTTTTAGGATTTTTTTGAGGTTTTGTTTGACCATCATCGTACCCTTCTTGCTGCTTTGTGGAGGAGTCCAGCTTCTTTTAGGGGTTCGATGTTTACTCTTACACCGTAGTCTATGACAGGGTTGTAGCCGTTGTCTCTCACTTCTGCTATTTTTTGGTCTACCCATCTGGCGTTTTTGGGCAGCTTTGTTTTTTCTTTTCGTGGATTGTGAATTTCTTCGAGGGCTTTTTGGAAGTTTTGAAGTTCTTCAAGAGTTGAAAGAGCTGAGTCGAGTTCTTCGGATAACCGTCTTTCTTTTCTTTTATCACCTGCTTCTCTGGATTCTTGTAGCTCTCGTTTTAAGCGGTCAACTTTCCACTTGGCTCTGTCAAGCTCGGGGCGGAGATGGTTAACTCGGATTTTTGGTATAGTATCTCGGTCTAGTTTATGGTAATTGATGAAACAGTTGAACGCCCCTGTTGAGGTTCTGCCTCTGGCGAAGTTACAGGAAGTAAGGTGCCAGAAGATAGGTCGACGTTTATAGAGGTCCACATGTAACTCAAAGTAATCGGTTGCGATCCATTCTTCCAAGTTTTTTCCGAGAATTTCCTCAATTTCCTTCTCTTTGACATCTTGTTGATCTTCGAAATCTTTAGCTAAATGCTTTCTTATCTCTTGAACTAACTGATGAACAGGGACTATAGCATCAGGGTCTGACTCCAAAGTTTTCTTAATATAGAAAGAAATGAGCCGAGTAACATGTTTTTTTATTCGTGGCTTCCAGTCTATTGTAGCTTTAATTTGTTCTTCTTTAACACTTTTATTCTCCTGAAATGAGGATCCTTCTCCTAAACGTGAAGCAAGTTCTCGTTCGATGAGTTCTTTGTCTTCTTTGCTTATTTCGTAAACGTGATAAACTTCCTCATCAATTTGCTTTTGCAGTTGTTTCAGACGAGCATCTATTATCTGTTCTCTTTCAATCGCAAGTTCAGCAAGCTTTGTTATGCTAATTTGCTTACTCCTAGTTTTTCTACGAACTTGTTTAAGTGCCTCCCAGTTACTCCATTCGAAATCATCTGCAAAGGGGTGACCAGTTGTAGGCTTGTTTTTGAAATCGAATCCATGTAATAATTGTAGAATCCATGGTTTAACGAAAATTGTTGATGGTTCGTTACCTGTGTCCAGCTCACGTAAAAGAGATGTTATCTCTTGAGAATAGATACTAAGAGAAACTAGATTTTTTTTGGAGTCTACAGGATAAGGAAGCGAAGCAACTTGACTGACTTCCCAAGCTCGACTTGGTGTAAGTAATAAAAGCATAAACCAAGTCAATTCGGAGTTTAAAATACCTAAGGTTGCCCAAAGAAAATCGCTTGAGGGAAAGAATAGACTGCATCCTTTATGTCCAAAAATACACCCTTTTGGAAGATATCGCACAAGTATGCGAACGTTATATCCGGTAGCCGCAGGAGGATAGGTTAATCCTTCCCGAAAATAATAATCTGAATTTTTTATTACCCATTCCCATTTCCCATTGAGATAGGGGTATCTTCGGGTTATCCAGTCCTTTACCTCTTCTCCATCATTTTTCCAATTTATAACAAAATTGACATCTGCATAAAAAGCGTGTTCTCCTCCTTTTGCAAAGGGAACCCATTTGTTACTTTCACCAATAGTCTTAGGATAAGTTTCCCAAAACCTTCTTATGAATCGCATATCGTCTGCGGTGGCTAATCCTTGCTTTATATCTCCAATCTTCTCAGCCTCCAGACGCTTTATTGCATCTCTGTCCAAAGGTGGATATTTAGAAAACAGAGCTATCAATGTTGGTGATGCCCAATAGGCGTAGGTTGTTCCAGGAATTTGGGCAAAGTCATCAAGATTAGTTATATACCAAAAAGCATGCATATGTTTTTTCAGATAAGAACATAAAGATTCCATGAATTTTTTTTCTTTCTCATATGTATCGAACATTGTAAGCCTACAAAAAACGCAATTCTTATTCCTAGACGAAATATTTGATAATCCCCTTATTTTTCTCAAGACGGTTACAGCAGTTTCCACTGTAGCACCATCCAAGACCCCGAAACCAGTATCAATAAGTAGTTCAGGCACACCATCGTTCAATAATATGTCTTCTCTCAATGTTTGAAAGCTTCTTAGAAACATGAAAGTCCGTGAAGTAAGCATCCCGATAAATCCATTAGATTCTACTGAATCGATGGCTTGCTCTATAAATGCAGCGTAATAATCATTCCTTGTTCTCCGATAATGTTTTTTCAAATATTTTTTAATCCGTGAAGGCAATACCCGCGCACCACCGTATGCGGGATTCATTAAAACGACATCATATCTCTCCGTTAGAAGGGCTAACAATCCAACAGATTTCTCAGCTTCCGTAGCAAATAATAACGTTCCCATGTCTCGTTTTTCCATGGCTTCTCTTTCAAACTCTTTCAAAGCGTTAAGCATCTGCTCTAGAGTAACTTCTCTAGGAATTGCGATAATTTGAACTGCTTCTTTGTCCTCTACAATTTTCATGTCTAATTTAGTCTGTCCTTCAATATTTCCACTTCTTGATATTGACGTCTGTCCCTGAATACGGGATACCAGAACTGATTGCACACCTTCTTCTCTTCTTCTTTCAAAAAGCCGTTCAAAAGGCTCCCTTGCCTTCAAAAGACTGCCAACCTCGTAAGTATATTCTAAATCCTCAAAAATTTTCGCAAAAATTTTCTGCAATTCAGGATCAAGAGCAAAACTTTCCAAAAACCCTTTCCTTACATTTCCGTCTGTAATTCTAGCATCTGCACAAACAAGATTCATTTTCGTAATCTTCAGCGTGGGATTGTAGGACTTTGCTTTCAGGTAAAGGCTTAGAGCGGCAAGCTGTACGGCTCTTAAATCAATATCAATACCATGAAGATTGTGTTCAAGAATAAGTCTCGGAATTTCCTCTAGTGGAGTCTCAGGTTCATCCTCATTATACATTCTAAAAAGTACATCAAATGCATAAATTAAGAAATGCCCACTACCACAAGCAGGATCCAAAACCCTAATCTCCCTAACTCTCTTCCTCTTTCTCGACGGGGGCTCATTAGACAAAGGAACCAGATATGAACAAAACTCATCAACCGTATCCCCTGAGGGATTCGTTAATTGCTCCTTGCTAATCACTATTGGATCACCCAGCTTTGGACAACGCCTATTCATTTCAAGCCATAGTCGACCCAAGGTATTATCCACTAAAACCCGGACAACCCAACGCGGAGTGTAAAACTGATTGATAACCGGAATATCATCTGCCTTCGGTTTCCGTTTGGCTCTCTTAAACTCCGCCCTCGCCTCCTCGTTATAATACTGATAAATCCAACCAATAACATCGTCCTCCTTCCAATCTTCTTTAGGTACCTCATCGCTCAGAAGATGTATCAACTCCAAAAGCGATTTATGCCCAGGAAAAACTAAACTATACTCGCTATTAACATCAAACAAAACTTTGATCTCAGCGCTCACCTCCATGAAAGCCTCAACCAAACTCGTCTTCAACAATCTATAAGGGTCAACAATTCCCTCACGCTCTGCAATCTCATACTCCCTAAGACTTCGACCACCATAAACATCACACCTCAACACGGTCTCCCTGATTAGCTTCCGGACCTCCATAGTCCTCAAAGCCGCAATCCTATTCACATATGTAAAACCCACCTGTCTTACATACCTGTCAAAAGCCTCACGATCAGAAATCCCACCAGTCTTTTCTTTCTTCATAGCCCCAATTATCTTATTCCGTACCTCTTTATCTTCACCAGAAAGGTGATTAAGCTCCTCTATAGGTCGTGTCTTTCCGCTTTCCTCGAAGCCTAAACGCCTAAGCTGGGTCTTAACATCCGCTTCTACAACCTTACGAGCCTCAGTTACGACCCGCTTGAGACGCGATCTTCTCTCCTTATCCATCAAGACCGCTCTACCTCAATCCTAACATTCACCCTTTTCTTCTTGTTAATCCCATACTGAACAGCTTCAGTCGCCTCATCCACAACCCGCTCAAAATCATCAACAGACCTCACCTCTATTTCTCCCGAAGACCATCTTTCTGGGACCGTCGGCTTCACTTCAGTCGTTGCCAACTCTTTCACAAGACCACTCTTCACCGCATCATACCTAACAGCCACAGCCTCAACATTGTAATTCAACACAGAAAGAGAAGCCCCACACGAACCACAAACGAACTCATGCTCATCATACTTGCCCTCCTTCCCACCCTCACACAAGAACTCATGCAATGGCTCTAACGTCCCATTGATAATTTTAGCACCTAACTTCCTAGACTTTCCCCATTTCTCTAAATCCAAAATCGCCTTTTCTGCCTTCTGTTGCCGCTTGATATGCAACCCCTTATAGGCCTTAACATATTCGTCCTTCAGAAGACTAAAGACCTCGTAAACATGTCCCCACTCATCAAGCAAAACAGGACTACTGATCTTTTTGCTTATGGCATCACTCTTTTCATGTAAATCTCCATTCTTTAACTTCAGAAGTTCACTCAAGCGCCTATCCACAAATCTTCTAACAGAAAGATAAACCTCCAACTTGCCAGAACCAACAAATTCTTTCAGTTTTGATAATACCGGAACACCATCTTTGATAGGTTGAATCGTCCCCTCGTCGATAAATGTCAAAACTTTAAGCGGATATGACGGTTGTTCTTTAATTCTCTTTAAGGCATCTTCAAACGCATTCATAACATCAAGATAAGGCATTTGGTAGAATCCTGGAGTTGTTTTGAGCCCATTAATGCTCTCAAGAAGCCCATCCGCGACATCATCAAGCTCCTTTGATATCTCCTCCGGCGTAACACCTACACCTCTACCCAGAATCTCAGACATCAAACGCCTAGCCTCATCCTTCTGCTCTCTACTCACAGTAGCTCCTAACAGAAATCTCGATTTTCTAAAGTCACGTACATGGGTAAAAAGTTCATGGGATCCCCGCTCGTCGGGCGAAATATAGGTTCTGCCTTCAGACTCCACCTGTAGACTACCATTCTTGAATAAAGTAGCCAGAGCCAATCTGACAACCGCCGAATCCCAACCATAAGGTGGGGCACCAAAATGATCCACCAAAGTCAAACCAGTACACTCTATACCCTTTTCAGTTCTACTCTTTACCTCGCTAAGAATCATATGCGCCACAGGAGCACTGATAGAAATACGACCGTCTCTATCCACAAACTTCAAAACAGAATATACGAGGGGCAAACTCCCGCCTTTCCACCTAAGAATGGCACCAATGTCTTCTTTATCCTTCTCAATCCTTACTCTGGCATAATGAAATATTGTAAATAACTCATCAGATAGTTTCTTCATATACCGACCAAATATTTCCTTTACTTCTTCCTTTCCTGAAAGCTTGTCCTCATCTCCACGATAGATAACCGTCCCATTCCGAGCAGAAGAACTTAACATATCTGGAAGCTCATCATTCTTCATAATTTCCATTTCACTATGATACCGGTCAAGTTCCTTTATTTCTTGAGGAGACGAAGCCCTTCTCTCCCTCTCGGCTAACGCCTGCTCAACAGCAATAACTCTTTTCACCTTATCTTCAAATGAGTCATTTTCTATGCAAATCCAAAAAATAGCATCCTCTTCTGCAACACTCTTATTATAGAGCTCCGCAACGGGGTCCTCTTTATTTCCAACCCAATATGAAGTATAGAACTTAAGCTTAAGATGACCTACGCTTGTAACCTCTTGATCATCCACCCATAAATGCACATCAAACGTCCTAAGCTTCTCATAATTATACTTCTTAAACACTTTCAAACATTCTTTAGCAATATCTAAAATCAAAACCTCTTTATCCGAGACTCTCACTACCTGAGCTCCGACATCTTGCTCGAAGGTCCGCTCTATCTCGGAAAGAAAACGATATTTCCCCTCCTCCTCTTTAACCCACTTACCCTTAACAAGTTCCTCAAGACAAGCACGCACCTTCTCCTCATGTTCTTTCTGATCCACTCCCAACCCAGGATACAACACAGCAGCTACGTTCGAAATCGTGCACGGAATCTCTTCCTTAACCTGCTGGAGAAGGAACAAAGCTTTCGCAACAGATTCTAATGCCATTCCTTTAATTGGTTCAGCTTCACCAATTTCACTTTCAATCAAAGCTTGTTGCTCAGGTGACACCGCCTTTAATTGCTCGCTTATAGCGTCATACACCATATCAAACGTTACCAACTCACCAACTTTCCCATCCAAGAGGTTACGAAGCACACCTCCAACAACCTGAAGAACAGCCCTTTCCCTTCCAGTTAACTCAGGCGAAACCCTTCCACGGGACCTCAAAATACCAAAAATGTTAATCATAAGAGGTACATGATATGGCATCAACGGGTAACTTTCAGAAAAAGTCTCATAGTTTAACTGTGTGAAAAGTCTATAGGGGTCTCTCGCCGGTTCTTTAAGCAAGGCACTCATTTTTAGAGTGCCCTCATACCTGTTATACAAATCACCAAGTTCGCCAAAAACAGCAGAAACTCTGTCTTTCTTCAACAATCTCTCGTTAACTACTGTGGCAATATTCTCAGGCCTCAAGTCTATTTTTATCCTGAATCTATCTCTAATCCACTCAAGTTCAACTCTTCTAGCTTCTATTCCAGAAAGAACCTGTTCTATAGCTTCTTGAGCAGTGGCAAAAATCCACACTTTGCCTTTACCTATCTTCTCAACGTTTTCAGCTAACGCATTAAGCTCAGTGAGACGATCTGCCCCTCGTCCAACATAAAGCCCAATCTCATCTAATAAAAGAACAACTCGCCCGTCCTCTTTGTCTATAGCTTCCGCTTCCTCCAACAATCTTCTGGCAAGTTTCTCTGGATTCATAATGAACTCTTCTTTGACGTCTCTCACGGCTTCTTCGGCGCGAGCCTCAGTGGGATAAGCTTTCGGATCAACCTTTACCAAGCCTCGAATTAGAGTAGAACGAACTCTCATCTCAACCTGCCTCACGTCCTCCCATGGCATTTCCTCTTCATTTTCAACGAACTCCTTGAAACTCGCCCAAAATCCTCTTCTCTTAAGCATTCGTTCTATTTCAGCTACCCAAAAAATTTCAGAGAAACCCAATTCTCTCAATAGAACCCTATATAGAAATCTCGAAAGGTCTTGCTCTCTAGTGCGATCGAAATCTAACATGTAGATGAACTGAGCTTTTGTCTTAAGTTCTTTACCTAAATAATGAGTACCTCTTATCCCATGCTTTTGTTTAAAATATTCGGCTACCCCTATCTTTGCACCACTTGAAAGCCGTATTCTCCTATTCGTTAGGATGTAACCAAGCATCTTTAGAAAATGGCTCTTTCCAGACCCGAAAAACCCAGAAATCCAAGTACACACAGCCGCAGGTGTTCTGCCCCTAGTCTCTATAAACCGATCAACGAGTTCATTAAATGCTTCCCTAATTTGATCTGTAACAACGTACTCTTCAATTTCCTTACTGACAACATCCTCCTCGTGCACATCTATCCTAACAACAGGAGGTATCCTTCGACTGGGATCTCTTTCAAATAAAGTTTTGATTTTCACCATTTTTTTCTCCTAAATTACTTTTGCTCTATAATGGTTCTTCACCAGTTCCCCCTTTTCATTAAGCATTTGCCCCTCTCTATTCCCCGGGTAACCCACAACCAGAGTGCTATTCACATGTCCCTCAAGAGAATAAAGAAGCGACGAAATACGTACAAATGGATATAGGGCACCGGACCTAAGAAGGATGGCACAATGGTCCACACCCTCACCTTTTAACTTATCCTTAAGTTGCGATGCGATCTCATGGGGCAAGATACGCTGCAAATCCGCCATTACTACCGCCCTCTCTTGCCTTTCAAAACGAAAAATATCAGGTCCTAAAAGCTTAAACCGTTCAAGAGCAGTTACCATAAGTTCAGACATAAAAATAATCTCAGCTGAATGCCCTTTTGCTTTAAGTCGATGCTCTAAATTTTGGAATTCCTCCAGCGCCCTAAGTTCTTCGACAGGGTCGTAAAGGTAAACGTAGTAAGGAACATCTATAACTGGACTTTTTTGCTCCATTGCTGCAATGACCTTATCTTCAAGGCAACTAAATCTTTTTTCATCCCAAGGCGCCATTAAGCCAGTCCTCCAAAGAGCGATAAGAAGGCGTTAATTCCATAATACTCCCCATCCTCCGATACTGAAGCCATCCGCGTTCTTGAGCAGAAGAGAGAGCGTATTCAATATCTTCTTCACTCATAAAGTACCTCGTCCACAAAGGGCTTTTGACGACTTCCAACCCGGAAGACTTTGTATCAAGCAAACCATAAACAAAAAACGTGAAGGGCTCGATTCTAACTACAGGCTTTTTAATTCTAAAATTAGGCGCCTTATTCATAATGGATGAAGCACGTAAAAATGCGAAGAAGCTTCTTTGCCACTTTCCATAAACAGACGGAGCCCATAACCGAAGCTCGGGATGACTTTCAGCCTCTTCTTTGAAAAACTCAAAGTACAGTTCTTTGGACAACTTGGAAATTCCATAATGCGAGAGAGGAGGACCAACAAGCCCACCGATCAAACGGTCAACCATCATGTCAGAATTGCAAACATACTGGTAAAGCGCTTGGATTTTTGAAGATTTAGAAATATTAGTAGACACAAAATTTGATATGTACCTGCTACTTGGCAACAAGCGTCTATTAGTAAAAAACCTACGCTCCACTGCCCCTAGAATATCTTTGATCCAAGCAGAAGAACTTTTCTTCAAAAGGTTCTCTTGAAAAACTCTTTTTTTAACAACGTTCCAGTCTCCTTCATGAGCAAACTGCTTTAACAACGTGATCGTCTCTTCATAGATTGCCCCAACTCGCTGAAAAGAGGCAACATACTTCATTACGCTAGTCAACTCGTGCCTGTCTCCGTTATCAGTTATTAACATATCCGACCTCCCGTTTTTGCTTTCCCACCATCTTCAAATTGTTATCTACAAAAGTGTTCTCATCAATTCCCAAAAGATCAATAATATCTTTGGGTATACACATTAGGAAGCTTTCTCCACTTTTGGCTACTTTCATTATATCAGTGATAGATCGCTTCCTCATTTGATCCCCTCATTATAAACATCTAATGAAAATACATCTTGTCACATCAACATATAAGATATACGAATGCATCAACAGTATCGAACTCAGCTCATTTCTTTTTTTCTTTAATTATTTAATTAATTGGGTTGTGGCTCAAATCTGTTTAAAAACTAGTATTCAACTTGCCACTATTGGTTGTATAACAACTTCAGTTTCGGCGACCAATAATTCGTGAAGAATCAGGGACCTGAGGTCAGTGAGACGTCAGCGAGGCAACAGGAGGTCTTAAACAGACACGCGTAAGAATTGTCATCCAAATACGTTCACGGTTAAAGGGCAATCGAAAAAAATAAGGATAATCGCACGTGTACCAATTCCTATAATTTAGTAAGACAGTGTAGTTCCAAGTCTCTATTTATCTCGTGCTGCCGGGGTTGCCATAGGCTGCAGTTGTCTAGTAGGTGGGTCCAGCATTTGTCTTTGGAGCACCAGAAGGTCTTTCGATGTATGCATAGTACCTCGTAGGTTAGCTCTGCAAGAGTCTGTGTACAAATCTTAGAATTTACTGCTTTTTCACATACTTCAATTAGCCTACTTTGATGATAGATTGGATGCCGCATAAACCGGCATGTTCCACAGACCTTAGAGGAGTCGGCTGGCATTCGCTGCTTTTCAATAGCCATACAAACTGATATGTCCAAAAACAGACATAAACATTGCGGTACCAAAATAAGGTAGCCAATTTACCAAAACTTTAATCGTTTTTTCAGCATCATTAATCTTTGAGTACTTGTTGTTCCATCTGCACATGAAACCGCAGCTGCAAGTGCATGAACAAAATTCCCAGCAGTTTCCCTATACTCCTGTAACATTAACTCCTCTTCACGATTACCAGGTTTTAGAGGCGGAGTATAACTAAAATTGAATAAACAAAGATCTTTTAACAACAAAGAATACTTAGACGGAATAAGCAGCCTTCTGTCCTTGAGCACTTTATCCAAATGAAATACTGTTCTCCTCACCAAAGCCTCATGTGTGGAATTGATGATCTGAAGACCACTAACACCATGTTCGTTACAGAGCGCATCAACCCACTGTTTTGAAGATTGAGTATTAGATTCTACCCGAAACACCTGAAACCTACTATCAGTTCTTCTGCGAACAACTACTGCAATCTGTCGATTGTTACCATAATTATCTGCATACTCTTTAATGCCAAGAAAAGAAGGAGCCCCTTTCAACCCTAGCTCGTTTATAGCTCCAATCAACTTAGCCTGATAAATCGTCTTAAGATTAAAAAACCTAGGAAGAGGACTGCCAATCTTCAACTCTTCCCTAAACGTGTCTGGCCACTCATAGACATACCGGTCAGGATCCAAATTATACTTTTTAACTCTTGGAGGAAAAACAACATTTCGAAAATAGCATTTAGGAATAAGATCACAAGCCATCTTAACTTCCTCATCGTCAAATGACCACCCTCCAGGACTATACAAGCTCCAAGCAAACAACTCCCAAACACTTTTTGGAAACTGGGTTAAACGTGCATGAATCTCCCCCCGCTTCATCACTAGGATACCCTCTGACTTTCTACTTAACGCATATTTTCTGATCAAGTCACCTCTAATAGTCGTCTCAGACTTTTCTTCAACAATATTCTTTATACGAAGCCGCTTCAAGTGCCGATAATAAACACGCTCAGACACACCAGTAATACCGATAACATCCTCTCTAAGTTTTGTTGGAGTTTTTGCTCCAAAAGAAAGTAATCGCTCTATTTCCTCATCTACATTCATCTAACTGACCACTCTTTTCCTCAAAAATGTCACTCACTGACACCATTCTGACCTCTAAAAGTCACTCATAGACCTCTCACTAACCCAATCCCTTTCAGAAAGTGGCTAAGTTAACCATTTTGTCTATTAGAACACTAGGCGAAGAGAGAGATGGAACAAATTAAAGAACGAATAATAAACTGCTTAAAAACAACAAAAATTCCGCAGGGCGTCGAAAACATTAGAGTAGCCTGCAACATCGGAAACTGGAACACAGCCCTAAAACACTGCCTAGAACTGCTTCTTCAAGAAAAAATCAATGGTCAAAAAACTTCTAAAAGTTGGATCTTCTGGATTGACACACAACGCGCACATGAGAGGTGAAAAACAATGGACGAACAACTGGAAGCTAATCTCGTGGATTTTGTTACCGCAATAGAGACGGCTTGTTTTGACTTCAAACAAACCATCGTCCAAAAACACGGCATAACCGACCGAGAAGCTCCAGCAGCTTCTGAGATTAACTTCAACCTAAACTTCAAAGAATTTACCACCCAAAAACTTGGAACCTTCGAAGTTACCGAAGAAAAAAATAACTCACTAGAAAAATGGACCCGAGCCCTAAACATTCTAAAACAGAATCACGCCACAATCAGCACCCGATATCACGGAGAAGGCTATGTCTACAGCTATTGGCTCTATGGCAAAAATCTTGACCGGATTTACAGACAAAAACTCAAAAAATGAGGTTAATAGTTAATGATCAACGAATCCAAACAAAACAAATCACTACTTCAGCTAAAAACAAACCCAGACCTTCTCAACGTTTACATGAATCATCTAGACAGGACAGTAAAGAAGGATCAGGCTACCAAGCGAATGGTGTTCTTAACTGCATTAAGTGCATACTCACAAAACCCACAAAATCTGTTCCTGAAAGGTCCCTCTTCAATAGGAAAAACCTACAATGTAATCCAAGCCCTCCGCTACTTTCCCCAATCCTACATCTGGATGTTAGGAGGACTCTCCCCCACTGCCCTAGTCCATGACTTCGGCACTCTAATAGACGCGGAAAGCCAAGAAGAGATCGACCCCATAGAAGACAAACCAAAAAAAGAAGACTACAGCGACGACAAAGGAAAATTCGACAAAAAAGCCTATGAAGCAGCCCAGAAACGGTGGCGAGACCGCCTAAGAAGAGCATACTACCTAGTAAACCTAGAAGGAAAGATACTAGTTTTCTTGGAATCTCCTCATCTAGAAACCTACATGCGCCTACGACCAGTCCTTAGCCATGACGCACCGCAAATCAGCTACAAATTCACAGATAAACCCGGAGGAGGAGCCCTAAGAACCATGCACGTAGTGCTCCAGGGCTGGCCAGCCTGCATCTTCTGCACAACAGACACCAAATACATCGAAGACTTAGCCACCAGAGGCTTCACAGTTACACCTGATTTGGATCAAGAAAAAATCAAAGCAGCCATACAGCTGATAGGCGAAAAGAAAGCGTACCCATGGAAATTTGATAGAAAAACCGACCAAGAATTCAATACCCTACAAGAATTCCTGGACATACTCACAGGCAGACTATGCATAACAAACAGCGTCGTAATTCCCTATTCTAATGAACTAAGCAGAATCTATCATTCATCCTTATCCAGAGACATGAGAGACTACCTACACTTCATAGCCTTAATAGAACTTAATTGCCTACTCAACATCTTCAAAAGACCATACATAATCCTAAACAAAAACCAGTACTGGATGGCAACCATTCACGACTACATAACAGCATTGGAACTACTAAAAAACTTCGAAGAAACAACCAGAGCAGGAATACCCGGACACATCATAACTTTCTACCACAAAATAATCATTCCCTTCCAAAGACCCGCCAACTACGAAGAACTAGTCGAAAAACATAACGAAGCAATGTCAGAAAAAGTCAGCAAAAAAAGCGCCTACAAGTACATCGAACTATTACGAGACATCGGCTGGGTAGACACCATACAAGACCCTGAAGACAAACGCCGGCGACTAGTTTATCCATTAAATAAGGCTGAAAGCCGTCTCTATTATTCGCTCCGACAATCTACACCCTTCTTTCACGAAAAAGACCTCAAAAACTGGCTAGAAAACCTCCAAAATTATTCCTCCCAAGAAAACATCTTCATATGCAACAATTTAATCGACAAAGAAAAACATCCCATAAACTCAAGTTGCGACCTAACGAAATATTTCATAGAGACGCTTTTCAGGGAGGAATATTTTCTTGAGCCTTTGGAACCTAAACAGGACTCTAAAACATTAAAGGAGCCCAAAATTAGTGGCATCGAAGAAAAGCTACAAATTTTCGGAGTGTCTGAGTTCGAATCCAGGCTAAGAGAGCAATTTTCAAATGGCACCCAACAAGACTTCGAAAAAATAGCCAAACAACTCGATCCCAAACTAACCGAACCTGAAGCTGAACACCTCTTCGAAAAACTGGTTGACCAAGGAGACATAGCCATGGATCCGGAAGGATGGTGGAGATGGACCCAATGACCCTTAAATGTAAATGCTCAGATTTCTTTTTAGAAGAAGGACAGCCTGCAAAAAAACTCAAAGAAACGAAACAAAGCATTTTCCAGCTTGTTTTTCAAAAACAGGGCTTAAGACAACTGTATCGCCCGTTAAGGAAAGGTGTCCAAAGTTGTACAAAGTTGAAAAAAGATGGAAGGAGATGACAAAAGTTGGGAAAAGATGAACCAATACAATTCCTAGCAATGCTACAATCTGAAAATCGCATCCAAATACCAACAGAAGTTAGACAACATCTCAAACTAGAATCTGGCAGATTCTTAAGAATAAAAATGCAACAAGCAACCAGTTGGAGCACATTTAAAGAAGAATTCTTTGCCAAACTATCATCTGACGGCCGAATAACGGTTCCATGGGAAATAAGATGGAAACTCGAGGCTAAACCTGGTCAAATGATGCGCCTGTTTCTTCATCCTGAGGCTTAACAATGACAGAACAGGTCCCAACCTGCCCAGAATGCGGCTCGACCAAAACATGGAAGGATGGGACTAGACAGACAGAACAAGGAAAAATACAACGCTATTTCTGCCGAGAATGCAACTACCGGTTCAGCAAAACCGGTTTGAACAGCTCCAATAAGCCTAAACAGGTTCAGAGTAGCCATAGAATGGCATTAAATATGCCTTTTAGCTTACTTTCTAATCGCCAAATCTGCGTTAGCAAGACAAAGGCGGCGAAAAATTTGGTCAAAGTGGAAACCCGAACAGAAAACAGGCTTGCGGGAGCCACAGACACAGAAACAAAATCTCTCCTATTCAACTTCGCATGGTGGATGAAAAAAGAAGGCTACGCACCCTCAACAATCACAACCAGAGAAAGACTCCTAAGAACACTAACAAAACGCGGAGCAGACCTAAACGATCCGGAAAGCATCAAGGAAGCCATAGCCAAACAAGAATGGTGCAACAAAAGAAAAATGAACGCAGCAGACGCCTACACCGCCTACCTAAGAATGCACAACAAAACATGGAATACACCAAGATACAGAATCGCCCAAAAACTACCCTTCATCCCCACAGAAAAAGAAATAGACTCACTAATAGCAGGATGCGGAAAAAAAACCTCAACATTCCTCCAACTCCTAAAAGAAACCGCAGCAAGATCGGGAGAAGCAAACGACCTCAAATGGACCGACCTAGACCTCGAAGCAGGAACAGTCCGAATCACACCAGAAAAAGGAAGCAAACCAAGAATCTTCAAACTCTCAAACAAACTACTAAGCCGACTAATCTCATTAAGAAAAGATTCAAACAAAATATTCTGTAAACACCTCAGAACACAAAGACGCCTATTCCAAAAACAAAGAGCAAACCTGAGCCGAAAACTTCAGAACCCAAGATTGCTACAAATACACTTCCACACTTTCCGACACTGGAAAGCAACCATGGAATACCATAAAACCAAAGACATCCTTCACGTCATGCAGCTACTAGGACACAAAAACATCATGAACACCCTCAAATACACACAACTCATTGACTTCAAAGGCGACGACTACACCTCAAAAGCAACTAAAGACAGCGAAGAAGCACGCCAACTAATAGAAAACGGATTCGAATACGTCTGCACCACACCCGAAGAAATCATGCTATTCCGTAAACGCAAATAACCACTAAAAAATTTTTTAAAGTGGACCAGGTGAATTGAAAAGTGGGCCTGGAGAGATTTGAACTCTCGACCTTTCGGTTATCAGCCGAACGCTCCAGCCAAACTGAGCTACAAGCCCATAAACACACCATAAAATACTCCATTTATTAAAGGATTTTCTTGATTGAATTCTAACTTCTAACGCTTAATTCCCGTTCACGCTCTCTAACAACATCTTACACGGTTTTAGGTTTCCGCCATAGGCATCCGCTTTCGTCATTTCCGACAAGTTCAAAGCCTTGCTGTACAAGGGCTTCGCCTTCTTGCAGGGTTGAGGTGATTATAATGTAATATTTTTTGGGCATTTTACGGGAGATAAAGCCTAGGACCCAAAGATTATCGTTCCATTCCAAAAAATATATTGGGAGTATGTGTCGTCCACAGCTATTCCATCATCATAAATTATGTCCAATTTGGTATCGTATTCATCTAAAAACTTGCCAACATCTACACTTATCTCGTAACTAAGCGGGTCATCTTCTCCCTCCCAAAACCCCCAAATTTTGTCATTTGGACCACGAAAACCATAGGCATAACCTTTCGGCAGAACGTACGCGACTCTTTCAGACGAAGCCTCAGTCTTTCGAGAATTATTTTTTGCATAATTCCAGAATTGCTTCAAAGCATCTAAATGTTCTTCCTCTAGAACTCCATGAGTATAGTTTTTGTTGGTATCAAAGACAAGAATGTATTTTGCTCCATTGTCATATGCAAGAACCATGTCTTCGAGGAGTTTGTCACCTGACTCAAGGTATGGCGGATGATTATATGTCCATGTGATCATTACGCCCCATTCCTTATTTTGGGCTGTTGCTGCTCCTCTGCAGAGTGCTACGTTCAATTGCCGGCTGTAATTCCAACCAAACTCTGCAAAAACCCCGTCATAGCCTCCTTTGTAATCAAACCAGTAAAGGGCATAATCTGAAGTAAACAAAGTTAAATTTCCAGCGTTAATAGGATTCTCCCTGACATACCCAAGATTATTGTTTAATTGACTGGCGTATTTTTCCGCGGCATCTATATAATTGGCAGATGTTTCATTTAATACTCTGTATGTGGCGTTATCCAGTTGTCTTCCTCCAGGTTCATCATATGTATATAAACCAAGGAAACGCTGCTCCCATCTGGTTCTAGCATCCTTCACCCACTGCTGTTGCTCATCAAACCCGTCAGGGTCTGGATGCATGTAAATCATAAAGTACATGCCCTTATCGTAAACATAGTTGCAAACGTCATTCAATTTAGCAACATCATATGTTATTCCTGTGCTGCCTACCACAAAGGTGTTAGTGTAAGAACTTATTTCGTCAACAAGGTCTTTGATTTCTTCAACATCGCTATAAGCCACATCAATACCCACGAAAACATCCGGAGATTCATTTTTGAGGGGGTCAATAAGAAAATCGGAAATAAAGAAAAGTGAAGCAACCAGCAGAGAACAAAAAATTGCAGCCAAGTATATTTTCTTCATGATTGTCTTAACATGAAATAAATGATTTAAATATAAGGATTTTTCAAAAATCGATCACCAACTCTGATAAGTGAAAAAGGGAGTTTGCGGGCGGCATCTACATCTTCAGCGCTAAAGGATTTTCTCCGCATCCCCCAAAACGTGCCTAGCCATTAGCAACGAACCAAAAAATTCACAACACCAGAAAGAGTGAACTGCCGCTATACTTTAATCACCATTCTAACATCTATTCTCGGTAGGGCCCGTAGCCTAGTTTGGATAAGGCGTCGAGTCGCCTGAAAATGGTGGCGCGTAAGCCTTCGGAGCCGGAAACCCAGGGTTCAAATCCCTGCGGGCCCGCCAACCACACAAACAATCATGAAAAGACCTGACATTCAACATAAAACAGCAAAATTGATCGCTGTCTGTTCTACAATCGACTCCGCAAAAGATATATTGCTGGAGCATTTTGTGTTCGCTCGCAAATGAGACATAGGTGATAGAATGAAAACGGATTCTCTTCCAGTTGAATTAAGATACTGGCCTATAAAACGGTATATGGACACATACAGAAAATCATTAGATGACATAGAAGAGTTTTGGGAGCAAGAAGCAAGAAAACTTGATTGGTTCAGCACATGGGATCGAGTGCTCGACTGGGACATACCCTTCGCAAAATGGTTCCCCGGAGGCATGCTAAACGCCTCCTACCTGTGCGTCGACAAACACCTAAAAACTTGGAGAAGAAACAAAGTAGCCATATATTGGGTAGGAGAAAACGGCGAAAAAAGAACACTAAGCTACTCACAACTCTACACAGAAGTGAACAAGTTAGCGGCTGCCCTCAAAGAAATGGGCGTAAATGACGGAGACCGCGTAGCATTTTATCTACCCATGATACCTGAAATGATTATAGCCATGCTGGCAACCGCCAGAATAGGCGCAATACACACTGTGGTCTTTTCCGGGTTCAGTGCACAGGCTCTCGCGGATCGAATAAACCACACTGAAGCTAAAGTTGTCATAACGGCAGACGGGGGCTTCAGAAGAGGAAAAATCATCAAACTAAAAGAAATAGTTGATGAGGCCGTGGAAAACACGCCGTCAGTGGAGAAGGTAATTGTTGTAAAGAGAACGGGTCACGAAATCAAAATGAAGGAAGGCAGAGACCTGTGGTATCATGAGGCTGCAGAGCACATAGAAAAACCTGTTCCTCCCTTACCCGTTGAGAGCACTCATCCCCTCTTTATTCTCTACACTTCTGGAACCACGGGGAAACCGAAGGGTATAGTTCACAGCACAGGAGGCTATCTGGTCTACATAAACTCCATCTACAAAACGGTTTTTGACATACAGGAAGAAAGCGTATACTGGTGCACCGCCGACGTAGGATGGGTAACCGGACACAGCTTCATCGTCTATGCACCCTTGATAAATGGCGCCTCAATAGTCGTATATGAGGGAGCCCCCGATTATCCGCAGCCCGACAGATGGTGGAAGATAATTGAAGAATACAAAGTAACAACCCTTTACACCTCGCCCACAGCAATAAGAATGTTCATGAGCCTCGGAGAAAAATGGATCAAAAAACATGACCTAAGCAGCCTAACAATCATAGGAACCGTGGGAGAACCAATAAACCCAGAAGCTTGGATGTGGTACTTCAAACACATAGGCGGAGAACGATGCCCCATAGTAGACACTTGGTGGCAAACAGAAACCGGAGGCATAATGATCTCACCGGCACCAGGCATAGGATTAGTTCCACTGAAACCAGGCTCCGCAACATTTCCGCTACCTGGAATAGACGCTGAAGTGGTAGATGAAAAGGGAAAACCAGTACCTCCCGGAGTAAGAGGCTACCTTATAATAAAGAAACCGTGGCCTGGAATGCTCATGACCGTGTATAAGGATCCTGAACGGTATAAGAAGACATACTGGTCCAGATTCCCAGGTGCCTATTATGCGGGAGACTACTGCATGAAAGACAAGGATGGATACCTGTGGCTTTTAGGCAGAGCAGATGAAGTTCTGAAGGTTGCAGGCCACAGACTGGGAACTGTGGAACTCGAAAGCGCAATGGTTTCGCATCCGGCAGTAGCAGAGGCGGCAGTAGTCAGCAAGCCTCACGAAATTAAGGGAGAAACAATCGTGATCTTCGCCGTCTTGAAGCAAGAATATAAGCCGAGCGATGAACTAAAGAAAGAATTGAGGAACCACATGCGAAAGGCTGTTGGTCCCGTTGCAACGCCTGAACAAATATACTTCGTTGTAAAGCTTCCGAAGACAAGAAGCGGCAAGATCATGCGAAGAGTCCTGAAAGCGCTTGTTTCGGACAAGCCGATAGGCGACATTACTACGTTAGAGGACAAGGCTTCCGTAGAAGAGGCAAAACAGGCATACGAAGAATTCAAAAGGATTACGAAGAATTGAACTGCGTAGAACCTATGGTCAAGTGAATGAAGGGCAGATCAAGTAAGTCTTACCCTGTTTAGGGTCTTGGTCTGCCACGAATATTTTCTTATTTTCGTTGACTCTCCGTAACCGCACGCTGAGCAACGTTTCTGTTTCACATTGTATGCTCTTCTGCCGCAGCGTCTACATCGGATGTGAAGAGTCTTGTGGGCGCGTTTTCCAAAAGAGGAGGTGCCCTTGCTTATTTTTCCCAATGGATGTCACCTTGGGGGAGGAGAAATTATTACCACGTTGTCGCCACGGACTATGATGGCGCCAAGTTTCTTCACGTTTTCCACATCTGATGTGTCTTCTGTTTCATCTAACACCAAGTTGAGGTGCTGATCGAAGCCTTTGAGTTTTCCCCGTAGTTTCTTTCCGCCTCTCAATCTTACAAGAACTATTTTTCCGAGGCTCTCTTCCAAGATTTGGGTGGACATTTCGCTCATATGAATCCTCTCGTCAACTTTTGCTTTGTATCGTTTATAGGTTTTAGCTTGACGATTTAAAGGTATCTACAGTCTATTTCATGGTTTCTATGGTCTATTTTCGTTTCCGAGTTTAGATGCCTTCTATCTCTTCTAGAATTGAATAAAAATTTGTGCCAATTCCTTCCCATTTAGCGGAAAAAGAAGAGTGGGTGTCTGACGCGGTTTTTTTATTCTATGTTTATGGTCTCGCCTTTAGGTTTCTCTTCTTTCTTTTTGGGGACGGCGATGTCTAAGACGCCGTTCTTGTATTTTGATGTCGCCTTTTTAGAGTCTACTTTGGCGGGTAATTCAACTTCTTTGAAGTATTTGTGCTCAGGAGTGTCAACAGAAATCGTTAACTTATCCTCTGTTCCGGAGAGTTTGATGTCTTTCTTCTCTACACCGGGCAGTTCAACTATCACCCTGACTTCGCCATCAGTATTTATCACGTCTGCCAAGGGTTCCCTCTTCTCTTTGACGTCCATGTATGGTTTTCCCATCCGAGTTTCCGCCTTGAAATTTCCGAACTCTCTTACTTTTGGCTTCCCATCTGGACCCACGGTTACGCTGTAGCCGTACACAAAGGGTCCCCAGCTTTTCATTTTAGTTCCGTCAGGTAATGTTCGTTCTCGAAGGAGATCTTCGGGTGCTCTCTTGGATAATTCCTCAAACTCTTTCGCCATCATCTCTTCCATTTCTTTGAAGGTTTCGTCTATGTCCCATAGACTGCCTCTAAAGAAGGGCTGCCTTTTTTTGAACCAGCGGGACCACCAATCTTTTTCTGACATTGTCTGTTCACCTCCTTAAATTCTCTATTTCTTCTAGAGATTCTAATAGTCGGCGTAGGGCGAGGCTTAAGGTTAAGAAGGCTGATTGACTGAACTCTGAGCAGAAATACGTTCCTCTGCCTGTTTTCGTTAGAAATCCGCAGTCCCTGAGCTTTTTCGAGTTCTCCCAGACGGTCTTTGGGTTCAAATCTAAGTCTTGCATGAAACCTGCGAAGCTCATTGTGCTGTCTTCTTCCTCTATTAGCCTTCTCATCATTTTTAGGCGGGTTTGGTTGGATAGGGCGTCAAACATGTTGGAAAACTTTTGGAAGTCTTCTTCGAATGCTTTGAATTCGGTTTCAAGCTGGTCTTTTGGCCAGTCTAGGGGGGACAGGGGTACTTCTAAGATTATTTTTCCGTCACGCACCAGCTGTAGCTTTAAAGTCATGCGACCTCACCCATTTATTACCGTAAAGTAATAAGTGCAGTTTTTTCATATAAATATTACTATAGGGTAATAAACAATCAACGTCACCCCAACGAAAAAGGAGACCAACGAACACAATAGGCAGCCTTTTAGATGCCAAAACCTTTTACACGATCATTTTTACGCGTCTCTCTTCATCTTTCGCCATCTGCTTCAGTGCTGCATAGGCACACAGAAGGCTCTTCGGATACTATCGCTCAAGCCCGCAAGACCACTAGATTAGAATTGTTTGGGGATGTCCTGTTTTTCCATGATGTAGCCACAGTAATGGCACCTTAGGCGAAGAGGCTCTTTGTTGTCCACGTAGAAGGTAGATTTTACGGGTTCTTTGCTGTTTGAGATGCATGCGGGGTTAGCGCACTTGACTGCTTCCCGTATTATATTGGGTAGCCTAACCAGCTGCTTGTCTACAACCTTGTAGTTTCTGATGATGTTGATGCTGGCGTGGGGAGCCAACAGAGCTATTTTATCCACTTCTTCGGATTTCAGTTCTCTTCCTTCAATCTTAACCATGTCCTTCAAGCCCAACGTTTTGCTGGGCACATTCATACCAACGGTCACGACGCCGTTCACCTGATCTGTGATCCTCAAAATCTTTAACACGTCTAAGGCATGCCCGGCTGTGATGTGATCTATCACCGTGCCGTCTTTGATTTTGGATACACGTAAAGTAGTTTCAGACAAGTTAATCAGCCCCTTCAGGATTCTATACTATAATTTAATGAGTGAAGAGTTTATTTATAATTGCTGTTCGCTTTTCCATGAGCCATAAACTGGTTTCGGGGAATTCTTGGGATGTTCCAGTTTGTCCTGAATTCAGATAGGTTCCAGCTGCGAATCCGATTACGAGAAGTGCTATCATTCCGATTGTTGTAATCGTTGTCGATGTGCCTTTGTTTGATTTTCTGATCAAATCTTTCACCTCATTTTTTCGAACAGCAAAAAAGGATCTGTAAGTATATAGTTTTCCTATATAATATATAGAAAAAAATAAATTTATGCACATCACTTTTCATCTATGAAGGTTCTAGAATTGAATCATTCTACACATAAAAAAAATGAAGAAACAAGGAAACTCCAAATAACAGGAGGCTCCACCTACATAATTTCATTGCCGAAAAGGTGGGTCACCCAAAACGGGCTTGAAAAAGGCAGTCAGTTACTTATTCGCCAAGAAGAAAATGGGTCCTTAGCCGTTTTACCTCCAGAATTGGGAAAAACGGAAAGAACAGAAGAGGCGCTAATCAAAGTTTCTCCAGAAGACAACTCGGAGGCGCTGATAAGAAAAACCGTTTCTGTGTATTTGCTGGGTTACAACATAATTCACATAAGAGCAAAAGACCAAAAAGAAATTTTGTCAACACAAAGAAACGCCATCAAAACTTTTGCTCGAAATATGCTTGTTGGAACAGAAATAGTGATTGACACTTCCAAAGACTTGACTTTACAGGTTTTGTTAAGTTACCCAGAATTATCTGTTCCAAGCGCTTTGCGGAGAATGAGCATCATAACAGCGTCTATGCACAAGGATGCAATAACCGCCCTCAAAAACATCGATTACCAATTAGCAAAGGATGTCAGAGCCACCGACTATGAGGTTAACAGATTTCATCTGTACATAATACGGCAGCTAAAAATGGCGATTCAGAACCCGAGGATAATAACTGAGATAGGGTTAAAAAAGCCAAAAGATTGCCTCGGCTATAGGCTCATAACTAAGATGGTGGAAAGAACAGCCGACCACGCTACAAACATAGCAAAAAAGGTTATACTTCTCAAAAAACAGTTAGACGAAGAATTTCTTCAAACAATTCAGGAAATGAATGAGGTGGCGATTTCCTCCTTCGAAACTGCGATAGAATCTTTGTTCAGGCGTGATTACGATTTAGCAGAAAGCGTTATCGCAAGAGCCAACAAGATAGTTTCTCTGGAGAAGAAGGCGCTGCTTTCGTCAAAAGAGACGGACATAGAAGAAGCAGCTAACATTCGATTAGTGATTGAGAGCGTGAGAAGAATAGCGGAGTACTCTATGGACATAGCCGAGGTTGTTCTCAATATGACTGTCGAATCGGTAATCGGATAGATTAAGCATTTATTTACGAGTTGCCAAAGTGTGTCTGGTGTGAGGCTTGCAGTTTAAGGGACGCGACATAGTATCCATCAAAGATTTCACCCGAGAGGAGATCGATTATATTCTGAAAACCTCCGGTTCTATGGAGCCCATAGCCAAAAAAGGCTCGGACATGCTCCGCGGCAAGATATTAGCAACCCTCTTCTTTGAACCCAGCACAAGAACCCGCTTAAGCTTCGAAGCTGCCATGAACAAACTTGGAGGAACCTCCATAGGCTTCGCAGAACCTAAAGTGGCTGCAATAAAGAAAGGCGAAAACTTGGCAGACACCATCAGAGTTGTTGAAAACTATGCTGATGTCCTTGTGCTGAGGCATCCGCTGGAGGGAGCGGCTAGATTAGCAGCCGAGTTTGCTCGGGTACCGGTGATAAATGCTGGTTCCGGAGCTGAGGAGCATCCGACTCAAGCTTTGCTGGATTTGTACACCATACTGAAAGAGAAGGGACGAATTGATGGGCTTAACATTACTTTGATGGGAGACCTGCGGTATGGACGCACTGTTCACTCGTTGGCGTACGCCCTGTCCCTCTACAATGTGAAGCTGTTTCTGGTTTCGCCGGAGCTTCTTCGTATGCGGAGGGAGGTTTCTGATGCTATAAAAAGGAAGATTGAGATAGTGGAGGGAACCGCGGTTGAGGAGGTTTTGCCTGAAACGGATGTGCTTTATGTAACGAGGATTCAGGAGGAAAGATTTCCTGACCCAGCTGAATACGCCAAGGTCAGTGGAACCTACAAGATTGGGGTTGACACGCTGGAGGGTGCGAGGGAGGACATGATTATTATGCATCCTTTGCCGAGGGTCGACGAGATAGATCACGAAGTGGATGATACGCCCCACGCCAGATATTTCCAGCAAGTATGGAACGGCATAGTCACCCGGACAGCTATTCTAGCTCTCATTCTGGGAGCAAAAAAGTAGCCAAAACAGTTTAAGCTGCATTGTTTAGGGCAGGCAAAACGTTAAAGACTGCACAAGAGGTATTAATATACAGTTAAATCGCTTTTTGTAGAAATAGGCTATTTGGAGAAATGGGCATGGTTTCAAGCATCGTAAAAGATGTTGTTTCAACCAAGTTCAAGAGCATCAGCAAAGACGACACGCTTTCCGCATGTCTCTCTATCCTTAAAGAAGAATCGACACCAGTATTGGTTGTTTTAAACAGCAAAGGAAAATACGCGGGCGTAATCGCCTACAGATGGATAGTCAGGTCACGGTATCACCCTGCCACAACCAAAGTGGAGACTTTGATGCGTTCAGCGCCCACAGTATCATTAGAAGATAGTCTCAGCAAGGTAGCGAAGTTGATGATAACCAGCGGGATTAACCAGCTTCCAGTTTTCAGCGGAGAAAAACTGACGGGAATAGTTACGGATGAGGCGGTTATTCAGAGGGCAGTGGTTGGGAAGTGGGGCAGCACCAAAGTTGAGGAAGTAATGACCAAGAAGCCGTTCCTTGTTGAAGAAAACGAGTCAGTGGGAGCCGTCCTGAGCCTCTTTAGGGAACATGGTATCTCTCATGCGCCGGTAGTTAGAGACGGCAGCCTCGTGGGTATTGTAAGCATCAAGGACATCATCACAGGTATCTTTCAGCCAAGACAGCGCCAAACAGTAGGCGACATAGCTGGAGAGAAAGTTCAAGTTCTAAGCATTCCAGCGAAGGGAATAATGACAAAGCCAGTCATCACAGTTTTGCCCGAAAACAATCTAAAAGATGCGGTGGAGAAGATGCAACAATTCAACATTTCTTCTTTGGTTGTTGTCAGTAAAGGAAGACCTGCAGGAATTCTGACAAAAAGAGACCTTCTTGAGCCCCTAGCTGAAATGGAGATGCCGAAACAAAGAATCAGTGTCCAGTTTTCAGTGAAGGGCGTAGAAATAGACGCTATTCAACGCGGCTTCATAATTGGCGACTTTGATGTCTTCTCACGCAAATACCAAAAGACATTGGAATCGGGCGCACTTTTTGTGTATATGAAAACTCATGGAACAAACTACAAGGGGCAGCAGCTAATCCACTGTCGGCTCCAGTTTAGGACACGGAGAGGCTCGTTTTTCAGCTCCAGCGAAGGCTACGGAGTTGAAGCAACGTTTCGCACAGCATTGGGTCGGCTTGAGAGACAGCTTCTAAGAAGCCAAGAGCTTGCGCATGAGCCAGAGTATGCCAAGAAGTATTTGCGGCGAATAGAGTTTCCCTCAACAGAACTATAGAACCCAATAAAGCTTGCAAAGCGGGAGGAGGTGAAGAGATGACACAAGAGGGAGAAATGTACGCCTGCAAAATCTGCGGCAACGTTGTGAAAGTTATCGCATCCGGAAACGGAATTCTTGTTTGCTGCGGGCAACCCATGCAGCTAGTTGAAGAAGACTAGAAAGCGCGTTCATCCACAGGCATTAAGGCGAGTTTCGCAATTTCTTTTTTTCATTAAGCAGTTACAGTAGACCTCTACGCCGAATCCACTGGAGTGCAATAAATCCTAGCGGAAGTCTGAGCCACACCCATAGAACCCGTGTGAGAACAGTTGCCGCGGCACTGATTGCGGCAGCTTGCGGTCCCAAAAGGGCAATGTAAAGGCTGGTCATAACAGGCTCGATGAATCCTACTTCACCGGGCAACATGGTGGGGATGCTTTGCAGGCTACGGCTAAGAGAATACACGATTGTTAGTAGAACAAAGCTAACTGTGTAGCCAAGAGAGGCAAAAACGAAATAGGATACAAGTACGCTAAGGAAATAGCTCGCCAGAGCAAAAAACAGTGGCTGAATTAAGCTTCTTGGATTCTTACCTAAGAAGCCTATTGATTGATGGAAACTCTCCAAAGCGTTTTTTGCCTTGGACCTTAGGTTTTCAAGGTTTAAGCGACCTCTCGAAATGAAAACGCAAAAACGTAGCAACAAATCGATTAACCTGTGGCTCAGTTGCTCTTTTACGCACAAAAGAAATATGAAGATCAGCGGAATTGCGGTGCCAACGGATACTAGCGCCATCAGAATGGAGACGCTTGAGGGAATGGCGTATTGTGAACTTAACAACGAAAGGGAGCAAACAATCAAAACAATCAATGTTACTACCATTGAGATGATTCGTTGCCCCAGAACTGACGCTACAACTTTTCCTGTGTTTTCACCTGACTCTTTTGCCATAAGGTAACTTTTGGAGACATCCTCACCGATTGACTCGGATGGAACAAAGAACTCAACAAATGCTCCAACCCAAGTAATCATCATAGTCTTCATGAAGGAAACCTTAATCGAAAGAGGACGTAGAATGTAATGCCAAGTTAGAGAATATGCCAGCATGTTTAACAGGAGAACAGCAATCGCCAGCGAATAGTAGAATATGTCGATTTGCTGGATAATTACGATCATTTCGGGTATGTCAACAAAGAAATATAGGTAAGCAACGAAAATCACCAGACCTACTAACAGAAGGGGAACAGTTCTTCTGAGAGTCTTACTCTTTTCTGGAAGCCATTCAGTACTCTCTGAAGCGTCGGGTTCAAACACTTAATTCACGGCATCTTCTTGTTTTTTAGTCGTTTTGTCATACAATCTGACAGGCATGTGCTCTTTTTTTATCACAGCTTAAGACTGCCATATTTGCTCAAGATGGTTTTTAAAGGTGATTTGGCAAGCAAGGAAAATTCTGTTGTGCAATTCATTAGGCACGGATTACATTTAGGAATTATAGTTTCTTTAACCTTCTTCATCCTCTTGCTTTTCAGCAGATCCGTCATAGAATGTTGAAGTATAGAACCTATGTAAGTTTCTTTCGTGCGGGGAAGACCTGGACACAAAAACAGTTTTCCTTCATTGTTTACAGCCAAATACAATTTTCCAGCATCACAAAGTTTTGGAACTGTCCCATTGATGTAGTCGGAGATGTGGTTTAGGAAGTAATACGACTGTGATATTTGGTGACGATAATTCGATTTCATTTCTAAAATTTGCTTTACCGAACGGTCAACGGCATCCTTGGGGATTACCCAAGAATTGGAACCAATGACAGGTTGGATGAAAAAGTAGTCTGCTCCAATGTTTCTTACGGTGTCAAAGACTTTGCGTAACTCTTGAAAGTTAAGTTTGTTTAAGACAAAATTTACGCCAATAGCACAAGCACGAGGAGTTGTTGCTGCCAGATGCTTGAGACCTTGAATCGCTTTATCATAGGCTCCTTTTTTGCCTCGGACTTCATCATGGGTATCGGCTAAACCGTCCAAAGATATTGATATAGACTGACACAAATTAGCGAGTTTCTGCGCCCTAGATTTTGTCATCAGGGTGCCATTCGTACTTAATGTGACAACTAACCCTTTGTCCACAGCGTATTCTGCTATGTCTTCGAGGTCGTTTCTAAGTAAAGCTTCTCCTCCAGTAATACCTATGGTCATGACATCGGCGTTGGCTAAGTTATCGATAACCATTTTTGCCTCGCTTAAAGTTATATCTTTGTTTAGTTTATCACGATAAATTGTTTGTCTATCACAGAAGAAACAATTTAGGTTACATTTGTACGTTATATCCCACGCGACAAACATGGGGGAAGGCATTTTCAACTTTATTTTTGAATAGAGCCGTAACGTTCGCAACAAGGGCATATTTAGTTTAAGCGGATTTATGTTCACCAACGATTTCTAGCTCCCTACTGCATGGCTTTGTTTTTTGCGCATATATGGCAAATTGTTTTTTTCTTTGTGATTTTTCCATTAGCAACTATTTCTCTTGAAGAGCGATAAGCATCATTATTCCATATTGCAGAAAATCCTTCTTCAAGTGCATTTCCAAATCGCCATTTTTCCCCGTAAACATTACAACAAGGAAAGATGCTTCCGTCCCAGTTTATCACAGACCTTGTCCATAAAGATGAACAATCATTGTTAAGCGCTTTTTTTCTTCGCTTCAAGATGCTGCCGTATGCTGAATAACGCTCATCACGAGGTAGCCACTCTTTCACATTTTCGAATTGAGACTTGGGATCTAGGAAGAATCTCTGACTCATATCACAGAGAAGTTTCGCAAACTCTATGTGATCAACACCGATTTCTTTAGCCAACCTCTTCGCCTTAGGCACCTCTTTTTCAGTGAATCTTGTTACAAAAAACTTCCATTGTAAAAGAGGCTTTCGAATATTCAGTTTTCTTTTTTCATTTACGATTTTCTTTATGTTGCCAAGTACCTTTGCAAAATTGTTTCCTCGTTGATAGGTTTCAACAGTTTCCTGACTTGCCCCATCCAGCGACACCATTAGTATGTTTAAACCTGACCGCATTAATTCTCTGCAAATCTGTTCATCAAAAATATTCAGATTCGAACTTGTTGTCACTATGATATTCCGGTCTCTAGCGTATCTAACCATTCTAAAAAAGTCTTTGTTTAGAAACGGTTCTCCCCAATTGTACAACTCTACTATTAACAGGTAATCTCCGAGTTCGTCAATGATTTTTTTGAAATTCTCAAAGGTAAGAAAACCTTGGGGTAAACCTTCTTTACCTTGACCGGTTGGGCATAGGGAACAGCGTAAAGGGCAAAAGTTTCCAGTTTCAACGGTCAAGTGGTATGGGAATCCCGCGACACAGGATGACTTCAAGAACCTATGTTGAAATTCGACCAGAAAAAAATTGAGTAGGGCTTTTTGCTTCATTAAAATGCCAATCAAGTCTCGAGGCTGATCCTTGAGGAAGGAAAGAAAGTGGTTGATTTCGTTTCGACCAAGCCTCAATTTCCTTGTACTCATTCTGGTCTAACCCGTTCACTTTGTAGTTTATGTTGTTAATAATCGTTTATCAAATTATTACCCTCATCTTTACTGAGACTTTTCTTCAACGTCGTTTCATTCTCCACCTCCAGACTAATCGACTTTCTAGGGAAATTGTTCTGGAGAAAAAGTTGTAGGTAGAGGCACATCGGGTTTGGCTCCAAACGCGCAACTTGAAAGTTTGGAAGCGGATTCCTGCATAACATATTAGCGCCTGAAGATCACCCAGCACAAATCGACAGCTCTAACCCACGCCATACACCAAGCTCCGCAACTAACCTAGAGATTCACGTTCACCAAGTGAACTTAGTCTTAGATAATGTGCACGTCATTAGCTGTACTACATTCCAGTTCTGTATCTGTCCATTAGTTCCTGTTTTTTGCCTGTGTTCCATCCGCTCACTGCCTGATAATAGCTTTACTCTTGAGCACATGGTTATCGCGAATAATTTTGAACATGATTTTGCGCTTGCATGCACAGTTATTAATGCGAGTTTCGCCAAATTCTTTTGTGATGAAGCCTATACACATCCATTCAAGGGTCACCGATAATGGAATCGAAATCCGCTTTCGCGAAGCATCCTACCCAATAGTATATCCAACGCATGTTTGGGAAGCAACACCCAAAGAAACACAAACAGCACTAAAAGACAATCTTGCACTCGCCATCACCATGCACCTGCCACTCATATTCGATTCACCCAGCATCGTCTACAATTCAGGGTGCCCTCTCCTAGAACCCTACTTTGTCCAAAACTTTCTGAAAGACATCCCCTCTTGCACAGAGGTTGATGGAACCAGCACCGACGAGATTGTTCGAAAATTCTTCAACACAGATTACCAGTTTCTAGACCCAGACATAGTATACCCTTCACAGCAGCCTGTAGATTCGCCATCCGGCGCCCTTGTTGGAACAAGCTTCGGAAAGGACAGCCTCCTCACCTACGCAGTGGCAGACGAAATCGGTCTTGAACCTGAAATGGTCTATGTTGTAGAGCAGAGCATGACCTACGAACAGAAACACAAAACCGAGTTGGCGAGACGCTTCAAAAACGAATTTGGCAAAGAATTGAATGTTTTGAAGCATGAAACCGGAAAGTTTCGGGACTACCCATATCTGGGGGTGCCTTTCACAGAGTTGGGGTGGGGGCTTCAGACAACCGAGTATGCGCTGGAGTTGATACCGTTTGCGTATGCTCTCAAAGCGAAGTATCTGCTGTTTGGTAATGAGCAAACCGCTGCTGCAACTTACATGGATGCTGAAGGCAGATGGACAGTTCATCCCTGCTATGATCAATCACACCATTGGACCATGCACATTGATCAAATCACGCAGACGTTCTCGGGACGTTCAGTCAATACAGCGAGCTTAATAGAGCCGCTTATGGACATGATGATCCAGTATATTCTGGCGCATCGTTATCCAGAGCTTGCAAAATATCAGATGAGTTGCTTCACCGAAACAGAGGCAGGACGAAACTATCACTGGTGCCACAACTGCTCTATCTGCGCTAAAATGTATTTGATGTGTGTTGGAAGCGGAATCGACCCAGAAACGATTGGTTTACGAGTGAACATGCTGGAGCGCGAGTATAAGCGGTTTTTTACGTTGTTTGGAGGAAAATCGATCACGATGACGTATGCTCACACTAAGGTGGGCAGAGACGAACAGCTTTTTGCGTTCTATCTTGCAGCCAAAAGGGGAGCGAAGGGAGGGCTGATTGACGAGTTTAAGGCAAGCCCACTATATCAGGAAGCAAAAAACAGGGAAGAGGAACTGTGGAAAACATTTTGCACGTTACATACCTCAATATCTGTGCCTAAAGAATTGAGGAACAGCGTGAATTCAATCTATAAAGAAGAACTGGCTTCATTCCAGATTTAACAGAACAAACACAAAAAAAGGGCTAATTTTAATTATGCTAGATTTGTTCTTTAGGTGGGAATAACATAATGCGGATAGCACTAGTTTTGAATACTCGCCAAGCAGAAACCGAATTCGAGGTCGAATACGATCCGCCTCACACTATTGAGCTCATAAAACAGGGCATCATAGCCACTGGACACGAGTACGTCTTTGTTGAAGCTGACAAAAACTTTGCTGAAAACATCAAAGCAGCGAAGCCAGACCTTGTCTTTAACAGAGCAGAGGGGCTAAGAGGAGATAGCCGCGAATCGCATGTGCCCGCCATACTTGAAATGCTTGGAATAACCTATGTTGGCTCTAACGTGCTGACCACTGCGATCTGCCTAAACAAAGCATGTACAAAAAAGGCTCTTCTTTATCATGGTATTTCGACGCCAAAATTTTTTGTATGCAAAAACCTTCAAGAAGCAGAGAAAATCAACGAAGGCTTCCCCTATATCCTGAAGCCCAATGAAGAGGGCTCCTCGATCGGCATCACCGAAGAAAACTTGGTACACAACAAAACACAACTGCACACAAGACTAAAGCAGATGATCAGAGAGTATCAGCAGCCGATACTCATTGAACAGTTTATTGAGGGCAGAGAATTCAGCACTGGACTACTCGGACGGGCAGGCAGAGACCCAGAGGTTCTTTCGATTCTGGAAATCGATTTCTCCAAGTTCACTGAAGTAGGCGGCGTATTTGGGCAACGAGCCAAAACTGTGCTAGACTCTCTGGATCATTACATTTGTCCCGCACAAATCCCAGAAAAACTGAAGAACACACTTGAGCGGCTTTCAGTGGACATCTGGTGTGCGTTGGATGCCAAAGATTTCGCGAGAATCGACTTTCGTATGAACAGTGAAGGGAAACTGTTTTTCTTAGAAATTAATCCTCTGCCAGGCATGGACTTCGATACTGAAGAAAACGATCTGTCATTCTATCCGTACATGGCAATGAAATCGGGCTACACCTACGATGAGCTTGTCCGCAGACTTCTCGAATCTGCATGCAGCCGCCATGGTCTGAAACTATAGAAGATTTAGAACTTAGGCTAGTCAAGGAACAGTCTTTGGGGAGAAAAGAAAGCTGTGAGTGAAGCAAAACCGATGCTCCAACCTGAAAAAGATAATCCTCTTTGGCGGCAGCTTTTACGTGAACTAGCCAAGATGTTCAAGGGAGAACTGGACATAGTTTTTCCAACAGAATGGAACAGACATTACTTCTCATGGTTTCACAGTATGGAGGAGGCGGGCTTCAGGCGGGCGTTACAGTATTCTTTTGAAGAATTAACGAAGAATCTTGAAAATCCAGAACTGGTTTTCTGGTTCATCACAGTGGATGGTGAACCTCAAATTCTTCTTCTTGGCTACTCGATTCCAGACGAACAGGCAAAATCCTTCTATTTGGACACTTTCGCTGTCAGACGCAGAGGCGAAGGCATCGGAAACATTGTCATGGAGTTTCTGATTCGCTGGGCACAAACAAAAAAGTTTCAGGCAATAGTTTTGGACACTGAATTAAGGGACGAGAAAGGAATTCCTCTACAGCAGTTCTATTCAAAACATGGATTTGAGACAACCTCCACTTCTGAAAAAGATGTCATCATGAAACGCACGCTGTAGTCCCAAATGCGGGCTGTTTGTTCAGGTTTTAGTCGAAGTCTCTGCCAGTCAGGATTGCCACGAATGTTCCTTTTACGATGAAGCCGTCTCTGCCAAGAGTTTGCATGACAGCAAGAGTGCTAGCGGCTGCGGGAAGAACACTTAGTCCTTCTTCTGAGCGGACCAGCTTTGAGAACTCCATCATTTTTGTGTCTGAGGCGTATTCTGCGAAGCCTCCTGATTCATAAATTGCGTCTAGAGCAAGTTGTCCATCGAATGAATGCCAGTTGGTTAGCGGCTCATTGATTTTGCTTTCTTTGATTTCTTCAGGGTTTAGATCAATTATTGTTCGTTTGTTTTCTTTGAAGGATTTTATGATAGGGTTGCCTCGCCGTGTGCTGGTAGCCACCATCTTCGGAACAGTCATAGTCTTACCGGAGAGATACAATTTTTTGAAGCCCGCGTAGATGCCCGCAAGAGATGTGCCGTTTCCCACAGGACAGAAGATATAGTTGGGAACCCGCCTTAAATCGCGATAAATCTCAAACGAAATTTCTCCATAAGCAGCTAAAGACAATTCCGGAACCTCGTTTACTCCAGGATTGGCATCAAACCAGTTGCATTCTATCGCCTGCTGGGAAGAGTAAGCCACTGCATCCTCATAGTATCCATCCACAAAATGCACCTTTGCCTCAAAATTTTTCATACGTTTCAGTCGATCCTTTGGCACATCATATTTTTTGGGAATATAGATGTGGGCAGCCAAATCATAATGGCGTGCAGCGTATGCGACAGCCACACCAAAGTTGCCACATGTTGCGGTTGTAATCCCTTCTAGCCCTGACGTGACCGCCTGATCAGCAAGTATCATGGCGATGCGGTCTTTCTGTGTTCCAGTAGGATTGCTTCCTTCAAATTTCAGATAAACGCGTTCACATCCCAGAATAGGAGCCAGATTTCTTGCTTCAAGAAATATTGTGTTGCCAACCATAACTTGCCATGACTGACGTTTCAGTTTTAGTTGGCGTTCACGACTGTCACTCCAACCGCTTGGTCTTAAATCTGACAACCCAGGAGATAGATTCTTGCAGGTTCCGTTACTTCTGGCCTTTGCCATTTTTCTGTTTTGACACCTCAAAAACATTCAGAGAACTTGCGGAATGATTTATGCAACCGCTATTTTAAATTTACTGTACAAGGGCGAAGAAAAGGCAGATTTGGGGATATTTTGTGTTCCCCGTAACCTTTGCGAATGTTTTTACATTCCTGTTCTGTATCTGTCCATTAGTTCCTGTTTCTTGGCTGTGTTCCATCCGCTCACTGCTTGGTAATAGCCTGTTACTCTGGACCACCATTCTACTTTGTTGGAGCCACAGTAGGGGCACTTCTCAAAAATGGGTGAGGTGACTTTTCCGCAGTCGCTGCAGATAGTTAAGTCCTTAGTGTATGCGAAGTAGCCTACGTTGCTTTTGGTGGTGATTCTTTTGGTTAGTTTATAGAGGGCTTCAGGGTCTGGAGAAGCGTCTCCCAGCCAAACATGGAACATGTTTCCTCCATTCAAGAGGGGGAAGAACTTCTGCTCAAGATCTAGCCGATCAAACAAACCCACATTAGCCTTAATATCGACGTGAGTTCCGTTGGTGTAATATATGGGGACATCCTTCTTCCTGTCAGCAAGAAGAAACTTGGCTTGCCCCACATCTCCCTTAACAAGCTTCTCCGCATTGTCCCGATAACGGTCCGTGATGAGGTCAGCTATGGCGAATGTCTGGGCTGTGGATTCAGCTGGTGTCCTAGCTAGGGAGATTTTGTAGCCGCTTCTTTTCTCCAGCACTTTCTTGTATTTCTGCATCTCCAGAATCACCTTGATAAGAATCTTGACTGCTTCAGGATTTTCGTGCAGTTGATAACCAGTGTGATACTGAGCCATCTCGTTTCCGCCCACAAAACCGATCGTGAAGCTTAGTTGATCAAAGTCCACAGCCTGAGTCCCCTTCTCGCCAGTTCGTGGATCCAAAGGTCGTTGGGTAGCGAAGGGTATCCGATGGTGCTTAATAGCAAGGTCCATCCATTTCTTCTTGGCTTTGAACACGTCAAGAGTTAAATCCATCATTCTGCGGCTCTCCTCGAAGAGCTTCTCGTCGTCTCCGTTGGCGTTGTAAGCAATTCTTGGAAGATTCAGACTTGCAACTTGCCAGCTTCCCATGGTGAAATGTTTTCCGTTGTCGAAGTTGAGTTTCTCGTAGAAGTCTGGGCTGTCTTCAGGAGTTTCAACAAAACAGTATGCGCAGCACTGGTAACAGGAGACTCCTTTGCCGTAGCCCCTGTAAGCAGGCATCATGTTGTCGAAGTAGGGCAGCCCAAACTTGGCTACAACCTTGTGGACTTCAAGCCACAAATCGTCATATTCAGGCTTGAAAAACTCGGGACTCAAAGAGTTCTCAAGTTTCGGAAAGTTGAAGGGCTTTCCCCAGTAATCGCCTTTACCAGCCACATCGTAAAGGGCTCGGAACA
>Ga0315533_1000142_pt1 | contig 67336 bp, 49 predicted proteins | sample SalMarSW160130MG_FD_203081 | JGI IMG/M metagenome (GOLD analysis project Ga0315533, IMG submission 203081) | Salt marsh sediment microbial communities from the Plum Island Ecosystem LTER, Massachusetts, United States - Salt Marsh Sediment SW1601-30 ...
TCTATTTTTCGAAAATTGATCTCCTTTTTCTCATTGCTTCCAAATGAGACATTTCGTGATTGTATTTTGCGTTACTTCCATTGCTGATAAAATACAACAGAGCCCAAAAATAAAACAGCCATCTATTGTTTTTATTAAAAAAAAATCTACTTTTGCTCACCCAAATTTTGGGGAACAAGAAGGTCCGTTCGTCTAGGGGCTAGGACGCCAGGTTTTCATCCTGGTAACAGGGGTTCGATTCCCCTACGGACTACTCTCAATTTCAAATTTCCCCCATCCCATACTAGTTGCAGGGTGGGGGTTTTTTGTACCGGGGAATCGAACCCACCAGCCCCCCATCAGCCCTGCAAGCTGGCCCCTCACTAAAATGCTCCACAGGAGCATTTCTTAACGCTCGATCCTCCTACGGACTACTGCGTCCGCCGAAGCTTTATGCGAAGGAGGACATGAAAAAACATTATTTTTTCCCCATCCCATACTAGTTACAGGGTGGGGGTTTTTTATTTCGGGGAATGGTATTTATTTTATTCGTAGCTATATTTTTCGCTATCGTAGTATTTTTCTTTAAAGAATTTGAATTCTTCTTCTTCAAAAAAGAACTTTTCTCCGAATGCCGGTTTTAATGTATTCATCCAAATGGCGTCTTTATCATATTTAGCAAAGAACGGGCGGGATACCCAGTCAGGATTCCGACCCTGAATAAATCTAAGTACAAATACTTTTTCATGATTCATTTCACTTACTCCCAGAATTTGAACCTTCCCTGGTGTGCAGGACATACTTGGACCACGAACAGTACGACAAATGCCACTTACATTTTGATATGCTTTCCTGAAAATTTCCCAGGCTTTGACCAAAGGAATGGCAAAATAGTTTTGTGCTCCACTATTTCGGGGAATAAACATGTAATATGGGATGCAATTCAGATTCAACTGTTTCCTCCACATTTCGGACCAGATTTCAGGTTTGTCATTGATGTATTTTACTATTGGGGATTGTGTTCTGATTTGTGCTCCCGTATTTCTTAATTTCTGAATCGAATGTTTTGCAGCTTCCGTATCCAATTCTCTTGGGTGACTAAAATGCGCCATTATAGCCAGGTTGATCCCTTTTGAAGTAACCATTTCGAACAACCTTAAAAAATCATGAGCGTCATCATCTGTGATAAATTTATAAGGCCAGTAACTTAATGCTTTTGTTCCGATCCTGATGGTTTGAATATTTGTTTTGTTTTTGTCTGAAAGAAAAGGGTCAATACATTTTTTGAAAACGTTATAAGACATAGTCATTGGATCTCCACCCGTAAATAAAAGATCAGTCACTTCCTGATGCCGTTCAAGATACTTAACCAGCAATTCGGTTTCTCTCATGGCAAATTTTAATTTTTCGATTCCTATGAACTGAGCCCAGCGAAAGCAATAGGTACAATAACTGTGACATGTTTGTCCTGCCGGTGGAAAAAACAATACGGTTTCTCTGTATTTGTGCTGAACGCCATATATTTTCAATCCATCAATCGTCGGGATATTGTATTTCTTTTGTCCCGCAGGATACGGATTAAGCTGTAACCTGATCTTATTACTGATCTCCATCCGGGATTTCTTATCAGGGAGTTGTTTTAATGCTGAGGCCATTTCATCAAAATGATGAGGCAATAACATTTCTTTTTGAGGGAATGTTAAATGAAAAATCGGGTCATTCTCATAATTATCCCAGTCAATAAGTTCATCCAAAACATAGTTGTTTACTTTAAACGGCAATACAGAACCAACTATTTCAATAACGTTCTTGCTCTCATTCGATAACTTGTTTATTTGAGGAATTGTTGAATAGTTATTTAATGAATAGCTTTTGTATTTCATCGTCTTCATCTCCTCTCTTTTAATTCTTACTAACATTACTATTTGTTTTTTTCGCCCGTAGGTCAAAACTATACGTTTTTATATTGTTTACCCAAATCAATTTCTTTCTTTTATTGTTTGCCTGATAATGCAATCCTTTCTTGTGTAATGTTTGAAGTCCGGGGCTCTTAAAAATACTATTGGTAACTACAGGTTTATTGATTTCAAATGATACTATAACTAATTAAAAAAAGAAAAGCGTAATCGAACAAAGAAAGCTTATTGCCTGACCGGATTTACTCAGTAATAACTACGTAAAAAAGATTCGAGGGTTCATAGAAACAATTGATGCCGGTGTGTATTTCTGGAAAAATAGCGCTTGTTTTTTCGGATACGGATTAATTCTATGAAAATCATAATAAACATTTATACAGATAATTATAATCAATTACCTGAAGTTATAGTATATTATTATCATTATGCTGGCTTCGAGTTTCAGGAAGGCAATAATTTTCTTTGATCAGGATTGCACGTTACAATTGCATTAGCCTTCTTCTTTTATTTTGTATCTCCTGTAATTCTGATTTGTGATGATTTTTTGCTCGAACAGGTAATCGCCAAATGACCGCATATGCTTCAGGTATTTTGATAAAGTGGATGCTTTATATATAAATTTAGATTTTTCATCAGCACCTTTTTTATAGCCATTTTCTATCAGATACTTAAAGAATCGGTACAACCAATTGTCATCGTACCTGGTAACAATGCAGTTGTCGCCGGTTTCTTCTATGTACTTTTGTATGGCTCTCTTTGAATTGGAATAAGAAGAAGGGGCATGATCACGGATAAAATCATTCCAGTATTCCAGCAGGTAATTTTTTTCATACAAGCCCAGCTCTCGTTTCAGGTCATTGTATTTTGCATCCGTTGTATTGCTTATAAAATTCAGGAACTCCTCGTCAGATTCAAATGCTCCTTCATGGTATTTGGTGATCAGCTCATCGGTTTCGTTTCGCTCAGGATCTTTTGTAAAGTATTTTGGTCCCGAATAAGTAAGATGAAGGATCTTTCTGCGGGTCAGTTCAATTTTTCTTTGCAATAAAATAAAAACGGCATAGTGAACTTTGTTATCAATACTGTCGATTAACAGGTTCAGGTTCTTAAGCGGGATGTGATAATCCCCTCCTATAGCATACCCGTTATACCAGTTTTCAATTTTTATGTTGATCGGAAATCTTACCCTGTCAATTGTATCGTAAACAGGGATCTCAAAATCCTTTTTGCTGCGCGTTCTGACCCTGATCAACACCTGCCTGCCATGTTTGCTGTCATACCGTTTTAGGGTTCTGGATATTTTGTAGGGAAGTTTCATTAGACACAATAATTAGACACCAAAAATAAATATATTAAATAATTAAAAATAAATAATTTATCAATACCATATGCATCAAAATATTCTGTATGGGACTATCATTATATCATAGCGGGGAGGAAAGACGGGGCAATCTATGGTACAGGAAAAGATCAGATTACTTCACTGCGTTTGCAATGACGGTTTAAAAGTTTTTGAGACAGCCTTTGAATTACAAATTCCAGCATAATATCTGTCGATTACAGATACCTCACGCATTATTAAAATACGTGCCAGGTGGGAATACAAAAATGTACCTGTGGTTTTGTCGCATACAATGTCAGATCCTCCGAATAACTTGGCAGATGCGACAATTCATAAGAACATGCATGATAACCTGGTGCGTTGCACCAGGCTGAATTAATAAAGGCTTTCAGCCTTAACCTGTATCATTTTGCCTGCAGGGCAAAAACAATTCAGGCCGGGGCATCGCCCCGGGTAATAGGAAAAGAAGAATCTGGCGCATCCTGATTGTTATTTCGAAGAGGTGAGTTTGCATGCGCCACAGAGATATTGCATTTTCAGGGAAGATACCCATTTCTTATATCGGACTCACGTCAATACAGGAATTACTGACACGGATAAGATTGCAGTGTTATTATACCAGTCCGGCTTCTTTAAGTTTTCTTTTATCAATCAGATCAAAGTTGTTAAACAAACTGTTTTTATCATCCAGTATCTTACTGATTTTACGGCGTGTATTGTTCCTGGGATTGCTGTCGCTGTTTCTTATGCTGTGTGCAATTTCCCGGAACTGATAGTCAATAGTTCTCTCTTTCCATGTATCGGTAAGTCGTGGGGCAAGTATTTCACTGTACGTTTTGTAATCGTGTTCATAATACCATTTAACACCGGTATAACTTAAGAATTTACTTCCCCGGGGTTGCATTGAAATATCCAGCCCGGTAACAGGACATACTTTCTGTGGAGAAGCATTTTCTTCCCGGTGAGTCCCGGGAATATATATTTTCAATTCATTCGGATGGATAAAACCATGAATGAAATCGTAGATCTTATTTAAGACATCAAGTTCCATTTTATCGGATGGTGCTTAATAAGATCAGTAAGTTATTGAATCTGCAGGTGTATGTCAAATAATACGGAAGTTTTTAATTACCAAATTATTAACCGATGGATGAATAAATTACACAGAAATCAATTCATTGTATCTGAAGCAGGAAATGATATGGTCATTGACGACTCCGATTGCTTGTAAAAAGGCATAAATGATAGTCGATCCGCAAAATTTAAAGCCCTTGAAGCGCAGGTCTTTACTCATTTGATCAGATAAGTCCGAAGTTTGTGGTATTTCTACTATGTTGTGAAAGTTGTTGTGAATGGTTTTTCCCTTGGTAAAGCTCCAGATATAAGAATCGAAACTTCCAATAGTGCTTTGCAGTTTTAATACACATTGTGCATTGTTTATAGCAGCTTCTATCTTTTGCCGGTTTCTTATAATTCCCGCATTGGCTAATAATTCATCAACTTTCTCATGAGTAAAAGAAGCAACTTTATCTATCCGAAAATGATCAAAGGCTGCCCTGAAATTTTCCCGTTTGTTTAAGATGGTTTGCCAGCTAAGTCCTGCCTGAAAACAATCAAGAGTTAAATGTTCAAATAACAATTGATCATCATGAACGGGCACTCCCCACTCCGTATCATGATATTTTATCATCAGTTCGTTGCTTGTTGACCAGTCACATCGTATCATAGATAATCTTTATTTTGGATTTACCAGATGATTTAAGGCAGTCTGCAAATCAGGATAGGAAAATTTAAAATTCTGATGTTGCAAATTTTCAGAAACAACATATTGATCGCTGTAAAAAATTTCTGTCATCTCACCAAAAATTAATGATATCAATTTTTTCGGAATTCGAAGCCGAAGAGTTTTAACATGAAGAGTTCTCTTGAGTAGCTCATTAAAATTCTTTTGATTCACCGGTTGAGGAGCAACACAGTTGTATATTCCGGGTTCCAGAGTACCTTCTATTAATGATTCAATAATTTTCAGCAGATCAACAATATGGATCCAGGAAATATAATGCAATCCTTTACCGAATAAAATAGTAAAACCTGTTTTTGTGGGGAATAGAAGTTTTGGGAAACTGCCTCCTTTTTTTGAAAGTACGATTCCAATTCTCAGAATGGCATATTTTATTTTTGTATCATCCAGTCTTCGCACTTCTTTTTCCCATGCCTGGCAGATATGACTTAAGAATCCTTCACCTTTGAATGATGTTTCACTTACTATTTCATCAGGGCGGTTTCCGTAAAACCCGATAGCGGAAGTGTTGATAAATAAACGCGGGTAAATATGATTCCTGATTAAGGTATCAATAAGAAATCTTGTGCTATCAATCCTGCTGCTAAAAAGAATTTTTTTTCTTTTTGATGTCCAGTATTTATCTGCAATTCCAGCGCCGCTTAAATTGATTATTACATCCTGATTGGTTAAAGCCTCGACTTGAATGGAGTAATTTAGAGGATCCCATTCATACATTCGAAAAGGATAGTTGGGAAGGGATTTTCTTGATAATATGCTTACATCATATCCTTTGTTATTGAAATAATTTGCAACATTTCTGCCAATGAATCCGGTTCCGCCAACGATTAAAATAGTTTTCATGAAATCAAAAGAATAATACATCTGTAAACCCGGATAAGGACAGGTTTAAGAAAAAAAGATATATTGTTTGAGTTCAGGCTTTATTTACTCGTATTTAATAACTTCTGCAGGACAATTTTCTGCGGCTTCCTTGATCCCATCTTCAAATTGCGAGTAATCAACGCCAGGTTTCACAACCGCTTCGTCAGGCATTTCAAATACCTCAGGACAGGTATCTTCACACAATGCGCAAGATGTACATCCGTCTTCAATCCAAACTTTTGTTATTGCCATGGTAGTGTATTTTAAATGAATTATAGTTTTGATTTTTCAAAATTTGTTATAAGTTTTTCCTGTAATAGTAAAGTTAATTATATAATATTTTAAATCCAGTTTTCGGGAAAACTATCGCCTCCACTCCAAATCCAATGAATTTCGTAATAACTTTTCTTTCAGATTGACCAGCATCGATTCTAACCATTTGCATCAGCTTGTTGCAGCGATACATGCCCATCCATTGGAAAGATATTCCGGCGGAGAGACAAAGAAGGGTATATCAAGACCCCGGGTAAAAAGGTAACCATACTTGATAAAACCAGACCATCAAATGGAGTACGATAAATTACTACCAGGTTTGAACAAGCATACCTTTGGCTACCTGGTCAGCAATGGTTTTCCCTTTAATTTGTGCAATCAGCTCGAGCGCAAAATTCAGGGCTGTTCCCGGTCCCCTGCTTGTAGTGACATTGCCGGCTTTTGTTACCGGTTCTTTGCTCAAATCAGCTCCAAGAAGTTCATTCTCAAATCCCGGATAACATGTTGCTTTTTTATTTTCAAGTATGTGCAAACCTCCGAGGACAAGCGGGGCGGCACAAATAGCTGCAACCTTTTTCCCGGAATCATGAAAACTCTTCAATTGCTTTTTTAATCCTTCGTGTGCATTCAGATTATGTGCTCCTGGTAAACCTCCCGGCAATATTAGCATTTCAGCATCGTTATAGTCGGCATTTTCAAACAAGAGATCGGTTGTAATGCTTATGCCATGTGCACCGGTTACTACAAGATTTCTTGTTACAGATACCATCAAAGCAGGGATATCAGCCCTTCTTAAGGCATCAACGACAGTTATAGCTTCAATTTCTTCAAATCCTTCGGCAAGATGAACAAAAGCTTTTTTCATAGCAGAATGATTTTAATGATTGAATTTATTTTAAAGATTATTATATCCATCGTAATAAACTAAAGTCCTGACGATGAGGTAATAACTCATGAATAGGGTAAACACGGATTCCATAGTTAAATGTTCCGGGCTGATCATTAAGAAATTCAGTTTCAAACACAGCCTTACCTTCCTTTGATTCAACAAATTTGAATTTCTGGGTATTCACCAGTTCTCTCATATTCTCAGTAACAATAAGTTCAACTCCAACCTGTGATGGATTGATCTCATTCAAATCAAGAATTACCTGCCCATGATAACTGGTTCCCGTATCAACAGTATCGGTATTGTGTTCAAATAGTTTAACATCAATTACTTCAATATCATTCCATGTGCGACTAATACGCTTCTTCCAGGAAGATATCTGTTTAGCAAGTGCATAATCATTTTCCCTGATTTTTTTCAAACGCTCATATTGCTTATTATAATATTGATTTGTATAATCGTTGATCATCCTCCTGGTTGTAAATTTTGGAGTTACATTGGCAACAGCATTTTTAATATACCTTACCCATTCAGTTGAGATCCCTTCTTCATTACGTTTATAAAATGCAGGGAGGATCTCATTCTCAAATAAACTATAAATAATTTCTGCATCCAGATCATCCTGAAATTGCTGATTATCATATGTACGTTCATTTGTTAATGCCCATCCTGCATCAGGTTGATATCCTTCGACCCACCAACCATCGAGAACACTAAAATGTAAGGTACCGTTCATTACTGCTTTTTCACCGCTTGTACCGGATGCTTCAAGAGGGCGAGTGGGAGTATTTAGCCATATATCAGCGCCAGAAACAAGAAGTTTGGCAAGATCTATACTATAATTCTGAAGAAAAAGAATTTTACCCAGAAATTCTGGTTTTTTTGAGGTTTCAATGATCATTTTTATCAAGTCCTGTCCTTCTTTATCAGCCGGATGCGCCTTTCCTGCAAAGATAAACTGAACGGGCATATCCTTGTTATTCATCAGCCTGGATAAACGGTCAGGATTTCTGAATAATAGGTGAGCTCTTTTATAAGTAGCAAACCGTCTAGCAAAAACAATCGTCAGTACTTTATCAGATAAAGTATTGTTTATAGCTATAATTTGTTTTGGATCTTCATGACGTTTTATCCAGTTCTCTTTGAACCTGTCTTTAACAGATGAAATTAGTTTTGTACGAAGTTGTTGTTTAAGATCCCAAATTCGTTTATCCTCCATATCATAGATCCTGTTCCAGAAATCCTGGTTTGTCTGGTTTTCTACAAAGTTGCCTTCAAATATTTCCTCGTAAATAGCTTTCCATTCATTTGCTGTCCAGGTTGACCAATGAACACCGTTTGTAACGTATCCGATATGCAGTTCTTCAGGCAAATAACCAGGCCAGAGGGAGGCGAACATTTCACGTGACACAGCACCATGCAGCATAGATACACCATTAACTTCCTGGGCAAGATGGGCTGCCAGGTAACTCATATTGAATTTTTCTTTCCAGTTATTTGGATTTGCCCTTCCCAGAGCCATGAATTCTTCCCAATTGATCTTTAATCTTCCAGGGTAATGACTAAGATATTTTCGGAGAAGATCTTCATCGAAATGATCATGCCCGGCAGGTACAGGAGTATGTGTTGTAAACAATGTGGATGAACGAACAATTTCTTTGGCTTCATAAAAAGTCAATTGTTCTTCTATCATATAATTGCGAATACGTTCCAAACCACAAAAAGCACTATGACCTTCATTGCTGTGATAGAGATCTGCTTGAATGTTAAGTTCTTTTAAAGCCCTGATTCCTCCAACTCCAAGAAGCAGTTCCTGTTTCAGGCGGTTTTCCTTATCACCTCCGTAAAGTTTATGAGACACTTCTCTATCTTGTGAATTGTTTTTTTCAAAATCAGTATCAAGGAGAATCATTTCTATCCGGCCAACATGGAGTTTCCAAATTCTCGCATACATAATTCGACCCGGAAGCATAATTTGTACGGTCTTAAATTCTCCATCCTCCCCTCTTACCGGTGTAACAGGTATCTTTGAGAAATGCTGGTAATCATAGATTGCTTGTTGTTCTCCTGTCAGAGTTAACATTTGACTGAAATAGCCATACCGGTATAAAATACCGACAGCTACAATATTAATTTTTGAATCGCTTGCTTCTTTAAGGTAGTCTCCAGCCAGTATACCCAAACCTCCGGAATACAACTTCAAAGAATCATGAAAACCAAACTCCATACTGAAATAAGCAATCTTTGGCGAGGTAAGATCCTTGGCTCCGGTCATATAGCTCTGGAATCTCTTATAAACATTATGGAACCGGGAAATATAATCAGTATCTTTACTTAATTTCTGAAGTCGTTTAAAAGGTACCTGTTCAAACAGAATTACAGGATTATTATCGCTGGCTTTCCAGACATCAGGGTCAATGATTTCAAATAATTCCTGGGCTTCATTATCCCAGGTCCACCAGATATTTTGCGACAGTTCAGTTAACATTTCAAGTTCTTTCGGCAATTTTGACCGTACGATCAGTCTTTTCCAGATTGGCTCATTCGCTGAGGGGAGGATCTGTTCATGAACTTGTTCAGTAGGTTTCTCTTCAATTTGTACAAAGGTGTCTGATCGTTGAGAAACCTTCTGAAGAGCTAAATCATAAGCATTATTGTAATTTATTAACAGGGAACTCCATAATGCCCGGTGTGAGATTAATTTTGCGTTTTCTTTAACTCTTTTTAGCTCATCTTCGGAAATGGAATAAATGGATAAAACGGCTTCAAGAATTTGGGAGGTTACTTCCGCATCATTTGTATCACTTCTCTCAATAATTGTGATTGCTTTGCATATTTCTTTGCATTCATCTTTCAACCATCTGCCGATACCTGTAAGTGATGTTGTAACCGACGGCACTCCAAATGAAAGACTTTCAAGAGGGGCATATCCCCATGGTTCATAATAGGATGCAAAAACAGTCTGATCACAACCAGGCAGAATATCATAGTAAGCAAGATTGAAAATACCATCCATACCATTCAGATATGACGGGACATAGATCAGTTTAATGTTTTCATTTTTATTGTTTGTAAATCCCAGTTTGTTAATTCTTTTTAAGATGGGATCCAACTCAGGATCATGCAAATAATGAGTAATTAATTTAGAGCCTTCGTGAGTGTTTTTTTCGTTTTCCAGTACCTGTTGTAAATCTTTTCTCGGGCCGTAATGATTTGAGGGAGTGAAAAGAAATGCAACGATTGGTCGTGTAAGTTTTTCCTTCCTGAGTTTGTTTAATGCATCAATAAAAAGATCAATCCCTTTGTTTTTAAATTCGTATCTCCCGCTGGTAGCCAAAATAAAAGTATCCTCCGGAAGAGTATCGGAAATAAGCGTGGAGGCAACTTTTAACAAATGCTCCCGGGCTATTATACGCTTCTCAATTATATCAGATTCCGGGGGTATATTGCTTGTTTCGAATCCATTAGGAGTAATAAGGTCAACTTTTTTATTCAGAAAATGGTAACATTCTTCAGCTGTAATTTCACTCACTGTAGTAAAAACATCTGATTCATTTGCCGAGATTTTTTCCAGGGATTGTTTTGAGACAACCTTGTATTCTTTAGCCACACTGTCCGGGTTGTATTTTTTAAGTTCCTGGTATAGAGGTTGATTGTGTGCACTTAACTCACGTCCTAAAACAGTTGCATGAGATGTAAATATTGTTGCTACTTGAGGCAGAATTTTCTTAAGATAAAGAATGCCGGCACTTGTCATCCATTCATGGAAGTGAGCAACAATCTTATCATTTCTTGACAGGTTAAACATCACAAAATCTTCGATTACCTGACCAACAGCATAACCAAACAATACGGGTTCAATATAGTCCCATTGACCTGAAATAGAATCCAGTTTGTATTCTTCCCAAAGTTTGCTGAATATTTCATCTTTTTTAATTAAATAATCGGAGAAATCAACAAGTATTGTAATTGGTGAACTTTCTATTTTCCATCGGCCAATTTTTATTCTAAGTCCTTTGGATTGTGTGTGAGAATGCCACTCGGAAAACAAATGCTGATCAATCATAAATTCAGGATTTTCGCCCGAATAATGGACAAGGTCAGGTCCTATTGCGAGATAATTATTTTCAAATTCTTTAACAAGTGAAACGGATTTGGTTTTTAAAGCAGTATGTAAACCACCTATCTGGTTGCATACTTCCCAACTGATCTCAAACATGTAATCGGGTTTCAGTAAAGTCTTGGTCATTTCCTCACAAATTAATAGAAAAACTAAATGTTGTCGGGTCTAATCAATTATTTTTTCCGCGCAGTTTTTTTTGATTTACCAGCTTTTTTAGAAGTTGGGGTTTGTTTTTTTGTTGCTGTGACATTTGCTGTACCTGATGTTTTTTTAATACCTCCGGCAGGTTTTGATTTCGTTGCAGTTTTCTTTTTACTTTCTTTCAGGCGTTTGATTTCATTTTCATATTTTTCAATCTGAAGATTTTTCTCAGATAAAACTGCTGAAAGAGTAGCAACCTCTTTTTCTGTAACATTTTCAGGAACAGCTGCATTTACTCTGATTATAAAATCACTTAAAATATTCATATAATTTATATAAGCATCATAAGGAGAGTCGAAAGGATTGAAATAAGAATGTACATCACCATCACTGAAGACCTTGGTACACATGTAATAAAAATGATCGCTTGCCTGAAGGTATTTCCAGTCGGTAAGAATTTTTTTATCTTCACATTTATTGATCTTATCCGTAATGGAATACAATTTATTGAAAGCGTCTTCCTGCATATCGTTACCAAGCCAGGCTGTTAGATCACGTTCTTCATCTGCCCACGATATAGGATATGGAACATGCACAGCTGCAATAGGCTGATGTTCAGCTGCAATTTCTGCAGGAGTGCTGAAACTTAAATTCTTTTTTTTGAAAACCTGTTTTGGAAAGTCTTTCAGGAAATTAAAAATACCTGATTCTTTGTTCTGATGCTCACCAAATGTCTCATAATCCATAAAGAGGTTTATGGTTTCTTCTTTAGCATCAAGCTGAGATATCCAGCTGACAAACTTAGCTGCAGTTAAAGGATATTCAGCCCATCCCTGATTTGAAAAACGAAATGCAATATCATCGCTAAGTTTAAAATTTTTTAACAATACCTTCAGCTTGGGATTTATGGCATTGTAGTATACATAATTCGGACTTTTCCATCCAAGGACATGCTTAGCTCCTTCAGTAAGTATAGCTTTAAAACCCATATCAGCAACCTTTGCGCCTATTTCATCTGAATAAATAAGCTCGGTATTCCTGTAAACGGTAGGTTCAATATTAAAAAGATTTTTAATCTTCTTTGTATGGAGTTCTACCTGCTTTTTAAATTCATCATCATTTTTAAGTGATACTAAAGAATGAGAATAGGTTTCGGCTAAAAAATCAACTGACCCTGTTTTGGCCAGTTTTTTAAAGCTGTCAATAACTTCCGGAGCATAGAGCTGGAACTGATCCAAAGCGATACCGGTTATTGAGAAAGTTACTTTAAATTGAATACCATATTCTTTAATCAGAGAGAGCAATAAATGATTTGCCGGCAAATAACAATTGTCAGCAACTTTTCGCATAATCGATTCATTCAGATAATCATCATAATAGTAGGAATCATTACCGATATCGAAAAAGCGGTATCTTCTTAGCCTTATGGGTTGATGTACCTGAAAATAAAGACAAATTGTTTTCATAATTTAATAATATATTTTAATTGTTTTATGGAACTTCCATGTTCCTGTGAATTATTATAATTCTTGTTTGTTTTTGGGGAACATGGAAGTTTCATAAATGAGCTTCTTTTTAATATGAGTAAGCTAATGAGTTAAAGATATATATATATTCCGCATTTTTACAGCCGTATTTTCCCATTTTAAATTGTCAACTTCCGATTTGCCGTATTTTCTGAAATACTTTGATAATCCGGGATAATTCAGTATTCCATAAATAGCATCTGCCATAGCATCAATATCCCAAAAATCAATTTTTATTGCATGTTGAAGGATTTCAGAAACTCCCGATTGATGAGAGATGATAACAGGTACATTAGACTGCAAAGCTTCAAGAGGCGAAATTCCAAATGGTTCTGAAACGGAAGGCATAACGTAAACATCGCTTAAAGCAAACATTTTTTTAACATCATTACCTTTCAGAAATCCGGTAAAATGGAATCGGTTACCTATTCTAAGTTTAGCTATTCTGTGAATTGAGTTCACCAGCAATTCACCACTGCCAGCCATAACAAATCGTACATTCTGCATTTTCTGAAGGACGCGATGAGCAGCCTCAATAAAGTATTCAGGTCCTTTTTGAAGAGTTACCCTCCCTAAAAATGTAACCACTTTGTCGTTTACACCTTTCAGGTTGCCAAATGATCCAATGTCTCCGACTGGCTCAACTGCATTGTAAACGGTTACCACTTTTCCAGGATCAATTCCATAGTTGTTAATTATGGTATTGCGTGTCAGATTGCTTACAGCCACTATAGTATCGGCTGCTTCCATTCCTTTTTTTTCGATATCAAAAACACCGGGATTCACACTCCCGCCGCTTCGGTCAAAATCGGTTGCATGCACATGGATTATAAGTGGTTTTCCAGAAATGTATTTTGCAGCCATTCCTGCAGGATATGTTAACCAGTCATGAGCATGAATGACATCAAAATCGTATGTTTTCCCTATTTGTGAAGCAACAATGGCATAATTGGATATTTCCTGAAACAGACTTGCTCCGTAGCCCCCTGTAAATTCAAATTTTCCACCCAATCTGGTATAAATCAATTCTTTCTTGCCCGACTGATCCAGTTCTTGCAATTTTTTGTATTCTTCAGGAGAAGTATAAGGAATAAGTTTTGAATTGACTTCAATAAAACTGATTTTCCGAAGAAGTTTTTGATAGTCGGTTATTGTATCTCCCAATGAAATATCATTTGCGCCGATAATTTTTGCGGTCTGCTGATCTTCATCTCCATGAGCTTTTGGAACAACAAATAAAATTTCCATGTTACCAAGGGAAGTTAATCCTTTTGTTAATCCATAACAGGCTGTACCTAATCCGCCGGAGATATGAGGAGGAAATTCCCAACCGAACATCAATATTTTCATAATACTTTAAAGTATGTAGATTCTACTTACTAGAATTTTCTAATTTTTCAGTCCTCTCAATGATTGTTAACAATGCTGCTATGCTTTTTGCCGACGAAATAGCTCCCTGAGGAGAATGAGGAGGATCACCGTTATAGATTTCTGAGATCGTCCCTATTCCATGTTCACTCATTGTTGGTTCAAATTCCCTGATAATAGATTGTACAAGAGACAGACCAGACCTTTTAAAGAGACTCAGATAACCTTCACAAAAGTGTTCGATTAACCATGGCCAAACAGTTCCCTGATGATAGGCAAGATCTCTGTTTTCCTGGTTGCCTTCGTATTTACCCTTATAATCAGGATGACTTGGCCCAAGTGTTCTTAATCCTCTGGAAGTCAATAACTCTCTGCGTACAATATCAAGAATTGATTGTTTCATTTCATCAGTAAGAGGAGAATGAGGTACCGATGTCGCAATTACCTGATTGGGACGTATGCTCCAGTCTTTGAATTCACCATCAACAAAATCGGCAAGGTATTTCTTTTTATCACTCCAGAACATATTCAGAAAAGATGTTTTGATCTTATCTTTGTAAGAATGCCATTTTTTTTCAAATGCTGAATCATTCCATTTTTCCGCCAGTTCCAGACTGAATACAACAGCATTGTACCACAATGCATTTATTTCTACAGCACAGCCTGTTCTGGGCGTTACCGGCTTCCCGTTTACAACGGCATTCATCCAGGTCAGGGCGATGCCTTGTTGTCCTGCATAAATCAATCCATTATCAAGCATTTTAACATGAGGCAATGTATCTTCTCTGAATTTATTGAGAATTGATTTTATGGCTTTGCCATAGTTTTTCCAGATAAGGCCAAAGTCACCTGTTTTTGAGGTATACCTCTGCAACGCCCAGATAAACCAAAGAGGGGCATCAACAGAAGTATATTCTAAACCTTCATCGGGACCAATATCAGGGAAGAGGCCGTTTTTCATTCTTGATACCATTGTATCGATTACTGCTTTAAAAGTTTTTTTATCATCAACTGGTAATGTTAATCCGGGCAGCGAAATAAAGGTATCTCTGCTTGATGTATTGAACCAGTGAAAACCTGAAATGATTTCTGTCTTTCGTTCTTTTCTGACTATAAATTGCTCTGCTGCACTTATCAGGCAATTCTTAAAACCAGTCCTGGGGATTCGCTTGTTTAGTTCCACGGCATATTTTCTTTTCAAAGCAGCAGGAGTAGTTTGCTTTGTACTGGCAGAGAAAATGACTGATTCCCCTTTACGAATAGGTAACTCGAAATAACCGGGAACAAACAGGTCCTCTTTAAAATCGTACCCTCTTTTTTGTTCTTCAAGGTATTCGATATTATAATACCAGTCTGGTGTTGAAACAAATTCAATTTCTTTTGAAAACTGGAGATTCAGATAGGGATAGCCATCATATAGTCTGGTTTTAATTCCATTGGGGATCATTTTCACTTTTGTTTGCGCATGCATATTTGCCTTGCTTAAGCCGTGCACATTCCTGAATGCTAAAAATGGAGTGAACTTCAAACGTGTTAATTTATCGGCTTCAAGAAGTGTATAGCGAATCAACATCTGTTGTTCGCGTTCAACAAGAAGACTTTCCCGAACTATCCGAACGCCTCCGACCCTGTAAAAGATTTTAAAAACATGTTCAGCCTGAAAATCCTGAACATATTTATGTCCTTTTGGATTGTAATTATCTCCCTGGTATTTGTGGATTCCCAGGTTAAATTCACTGTTGTCCTGGATAATTGTGCAATCAAGGGTGGAGAGCAATACATGTTTATCTCCATCAAGATGTTCCATAGGACAAATGAGAATACCATGATATTTGCGTGTATTACAAGCAATAATCGTAGTGCTTGCATAAGATCCCGCACGATTGCTTCTCAACATCTCGCGGTTAAGCGAATATTCCAGGTTTATTAATTCGGATTTGTCGAAATTCAGGTAGCTCATTTTTTCATAGTTTAAATCTCATATTAAGTTACCAAATAATGTGCTTTAATAGTATACTGTTGTATTATTTTTTACTATGCAAATTGCAAAAAACAGTGTACGAATAATATACTTTTTTACTAAGCATTCTCAGGTCAGATTGAAAAAACCCCCTCAAACCAACTTAAAATTATTGCAAATAGTAGTGAGATAATTAATAATTTGTGCTATATACCTCTGATTCAGATCAGTCTGCGAAATTAGATATTTTTATATTATCATACTACATTAATACATTCAATTTTTTATTTTTTACTGCTTCGGTTTTATCTTGTAACAATAAAATAAGCAAAGAGTTGTTTATACACTACTTTTTTTTCAAATTGCTCAATCATTAGAATTTCATTCCTTTCGGAAAAATTAATGAATGAAGAAAATTATTTAAGATGTATAGATTTGCAGTGGTTTAATGAAAATCCTTAATTGAAAGACAGATCATGATAATAAAGAGATGGATCACCAGAATTTGCACAATTGCTTTTTTATGTGTATTTGTGCTTATTCAGTCTTGCAACAGAAAAAATAATTTTAGTATTAAAGTGACTTTTGAACAGTTGGATCCTACACCACTGAAACTATATTTGTTAACAGAGTCGGATGCAATACTTGTGGATTCTGTTCATCTGAAAGAAAAGCCAAGAGCCAGACTCGAGGGCAAGGCGGAATACTCATCAATTTATCTTTTAAAATTTTTTAACGATCAGGCTATTTATCTTGTGATTCACCCCGATGACAAAATTTCAATTGAGGTGAATAACTCGATAAACGCAATCACATATTATGTTAAAGGATCTCCTGATTCAAGGCTCATTAAAGAGCTTACTGACAAACAAAACATTGTATTAAAGACGATAGATCAGTTAAGTATGGCATGGGAAACTTACAGAAGTGACAGTTTGATGTTAAAACAAATTGACAGCAGTTATTCAGCCCTTTTAAAGGAATACCAAGAATATACGAGAAATTTTATTACTTCAAATCCGAATTCGTTGGCAACAATTCTTGCTCTTTATCAGAATTTCGGAAGAAAATCGCAACCTTTATTCGACAAATATGATGATTTGGATATATTTGATTTTGTTGATTCCAGTCTTTCCATATTATATCGCAATACCGAGGCAGTGAAAGCTTTAAACCTTGAAGTTACTGAAACAAAAGAACAAATCAGGCACAAACAACTCATTGAGAAGCGAGTTGTTGCAGGCATCTTATTGCCTGAGTTGGAAGCAATTTCACTGGTAGGAGATACCGTAAAAATTGATCATGAGATCAATAGGCATGTTTTGTTGTTATTCTGGGCAACATGGAATACATTCTCTGTTGAGGAATTGCTTTCTGTTAATTCTTTCATTCAGGGGAAGAAAATGGATGATATTAAAATTGTCACACTGTCTATTGATTCATCCGAAGAAGTTTTAAAGAAATTCATCAAGGAAAATTCTGTGACGCTTCCTGTTATTTGTGATTTCAATTATTGGGATTCTCGATATACGGAGAGATATGCTGTGAAACGAATTCCTTCAACCATTTTAACAAATAAAGCGGGTGTAATTATAGCAAAAGATCTGTTTTCTGATGAGCTGATTACTAAACTTAAAGACATTGAAGAATGAAGATAAGTAATCGTTTGCTTTTGTTTTTTATAATCACTCTGTTTGCTTGCTCAAAACAAGAAAAGGCGATTCTTTCAGGAAAAATAAAACATGCTGAAGGAGTAACAACTTTTCTTGAAGAATTAAGAATTACCTCTTCGCGTACAATTGACTCTGCTGAGATTGACGTGAAAGGCAACTTCAGGTTTAAAATCTCATTAACCCAACCGGGGTATTATCAATTGAATTTTGACGATGAAAAATCACTTACCTTGTTACTTTCACCGGGAGAAAAATTGAAATTGAAGGCCGATTTTGATGATTTCTATCAGGGAAAAAACATTGAAGGTTCTGAGAATTCTGTTCGTGTAAATGAATTGCACGATACTCTCCGGTCTGTGATTTCACAACTCACTACGATAAGAAAAGAATACAAGGAACTTGATGATGCAGATAAAACTTACAGTAAAAAGCGTGATAGCTTAGAAACCTTATTTGCACAAATTCAGAATAATCATCATAAATATTCAATACAATTCATTTTGGAAGATATTGCTTCTCTGGCAAATATTGCAGCTTTATACCAGGAATATTCTCCAGGCGAATATGTCTTCAAATCACAACGTGACATACAATTTTTTAAACTTGTTTCCGATACACTTTCCAAATACTACCCGAAGGTCAGACAGGTAAAAGTCCTGAAAGACAATTACCAGGCAATGATGACAGCCTATCAAAAAGAGAGACTCCTTCAACAGGTGAATGCAGTTGAAATGAATATGCCGGATTTACTTCTTCCCGATACGAAAGGCAGAATAAGATCATTATCCTCTTTGAAAGGAAAGATTGTCCTGCTTACATTTTGGTTGGTGAATCAACAGGAAAGCATTGCAAATGTTGTTGAATTAAAAAAGATATATAAGAAATATCACAACAAAGGATTTGAGGTTTACCAGGTATCTGTTGATAAGGCAAAACCTGCATGGTTGAATGCTCTGAAATTTGAAGAAATTCAATGGGTGAGTGTTATTGATACGGCATTTCCTTCTTCATCCACACGCACTCTTTTTAATGTAAATAAATTGCCTTTGAACTACCTGATCGATAGAGATCAATCTGAAATCATAGCCAAAAACATTTCTCCTGAAGCTTTAAACAGAACATTGTCAAACCTGATTGATAAATAATTTCCTGTGAACAAAGACAAAATATATTTTATTTCTGACCTTCATTTGGGTTTGCATCCCGAGTACAAAAGCCGTGAAAGAGAAAAACTGGCCAGAAACTGGCTTGAGGAAATAAAACCTCATGCCAGAGAACTGTATTTGCTGGGTGATGTTTTTGATTTCTGGCATGAATATAAACATGTTGTTCCCAGAGGCTTTACACGTTTTTTGGGAAAACTTGCCGAGCTGGCTGACAATGGGACGAAGTTGTATTTTTTTTCAGGGAATCATGATGTCTGGACCTATGGATATTTTCAAACTGAATTGGGAGCAGAAATACATCACAAACCCCTGATCCGGGAATTTTACGGGAAGAAGTATTTTCTGGCCCATGGTGACGGGATTGGAAAAGGTGAGTTAGGGTATAAATTATTGATCAGGGTATTCAGGAACAAAATTTTACAGTGGTTATTTGCAAGGCTTCACCCGAATTTTGCATTGTGGCTGGGCAAAACATGGTCAAAGCACAGCAGGTATGCAAAGGGTATTGTAGCTGAAGAATTTGCCGGAGAGGAAGGAGAACTGCAAATTCAGTTTGCAAAAAAAACCCTGAAAAAGGAGCATTTTGATTTTTTCATTTTCGGACACAGGCATATCCCGTATGATATTAAACTTGGAGTAAAAGCAAGGGTTATAAATCTGGGCGACTGGATCTATAGTTTTACTTATGGTGAACTGGATGAAAAAGGATTTGTTCTCAGGCAATATCAGGGTGACGGAGCAAATATTATTTATGACAATTACTCATTGGACTAATCTAATCCTATTTTTCATAATATGTTAAAGGAATTTTTACTTATTGGTTTCGGAGGATTCATTGGCAGTGTTGCACGTTACCATTGAAATTCTCGATGAAACAGAAAAGATTGAGGCATTTTATAAGCTCCTGGAGCCTGAACTGCTGAACATGCGCAAAGGTTGCCTGGTGATTCTGGAGCCTGCAACAATTAAGCTTTTAAAGTCTGGAAATTCTAACAAAACATGAGTTATCAGAAACTTGAAAAAGACCTTCCACTTCTTTCATAGATTATTATCTATTGCTCATCAAATAAAAAATTGTCTTTGATAATGGTTCTGGTTTCAAAAACAACTTCGTATTTCTTTTTGATCTTATCAATGGCAAATACTTTCTGGTAAGGTATCAGCATTTTACAAAAACCTTCCTGGTATATAATTGCAGTAACAAAGTATTTTTTATTTGCATCATCACGTACCACTTTGATATCAATAAGAGGAAACTCACAACCACTGGCTGGTCCTTTCATAATCAGTATTGTTTTTTTGGTCAGGTCAATAGGTAATTCCTCGTTTGTATCGAGTTTAACAAGATCTTCCTTCTCATTAATGACAGTATTGCCTGGCAGTTCAGAAAAAATTTGTTTTTCTTCAAGGACTGAATAATCGATTTCGGTTATTTTTTCTTTTGAAAAGCAGGCACTAAAAATAAGTACTAAAACCAGCGGATATGTTTTATAAAGTTTCATACGATTCTTGAAAGTTAATGTAAACTTATGAAACGAACATGAAAACTATTAACCTATGAAATTTAGCAATAAAATAAAAAAGGCCGGATACAATCCGACCTTTATATTGATATATTTTGGTCGATCGACTAAAAGATGCTTAAAGCTACGGTCAAACCTGCCATCACAACAGAGACCATTGTCATAAGCTTGATCAGAATATTCAATGATGGTCCCGATGTGTCTTTAAAAGGATCACCAACAGTATCACCAACAACACTAGCCTTATGGGCATCGCTGCCTTTTCCGCCGTAATGTCCTTTTTCAATATATTTTTTGGCATTGTCCCAAGCCCCACCTGAATTATTTAGCATACAGGCCAGGGTGAATCCGGTAACCAGTCCGCCGGCGAGGAGTCCGACAACGCCGGAAACACCAAGTACAATACCTACTGCAATAGGAACAACAATTGCCAGCATAGAAGGAACGATCATTTCCCTTTGTGCTCCCTTGGTAGATATAGCTACACATTTTGCATATTCGGGAGTGGCTTTCCCTTCCATGATTCCCGGTATTTCTTTAAACTGGCGACGAACTTCATCAACCATTGCACCTGCAGCACGGCCAACAGCTTTCATGGTCATGGCACAGAAAACAAAAGCCATCATAGCACCAATGAACAGGCCGCCAAGCAGTATAGGATTGAAAACCGATAAATTGTAATATTCAATAAAGTGTTCAATTTTAGCTTCGGCGAAATTTGTTATTCCTGTTGCTTCAATAAAGGCCTGACCTTTTTCAGGAACTTTACCCAGCCATAGTTTAACCTCTTCCATATAAGCAGCAAGCAATGCCATGGCAGTCAAGGCTGCAGAACCAATGGCAAATCCTTTTCCTGTTGCGGCTGTTGTATTTCCAAGCATATCAAGTGCATCGGTACGCTCACGAACTTCGGGAGGAAGCTCAGACATTTCAGCATTGCCACCAGCATTATCTGCAATCGGACCAAAAGCGTCGGTAGCCAGAGTGATGCCTAAGGTTGACAGCATGCCTACTGCAGCAAAACCGATACCGTAAACTCCCTGTGAAAAATCAGTAAATCCACCTGCAAAACCAAAGGCGGCAATGATACCGGCAACAATAGTTACTACAGGGATCCATGTAGAATACATACCTACAGCAATACCATCAATAATTGTAGTGGCAGGGCCTTGTTGAGCCTGTCTGGCAATACCCCGGGTAGGTTTATATTCATCCGAAGTAAAATACTCCGTCCCTTGTCCGATAATTACACCGGCCATTAAACCGGCTACAACTGAACCGAAAACACCCCAGGTAATCCAGCCTATGTAAGATAGTATGGCAACTGCTATAAGAATTAATAAAGAACTGCTAAAAGTGCCAAAAAATAGTGCACGCAACAGATTTTTCTGGGTAGCCGATTCTTTGGTTCGCACCATGAAAATACCAAGGATGGATAATACTATACCAATGGCTGCAACTAAAATGGGGGCTGTAATAGCCTGAACCTGATTGATTTTTTCGGAGACAAGTGCTGCACCCAACGCTGCTGTCGCCAGAATTGAACCTGCATACGATTCGTAGAGGTCAGCACCCATTCCGGCAACATCACCTACGTTATCACCCACGTTATCTGCAATGGTGGCAGGATTACGGGGGTCATCTTCAGGGATACCTGCTTCTACTTTGCCAACCAGGTCAGCGCCAACATCTGCAGCTTTCGTATAAATACCTCCGCCAACACGGGCAAAAAGCGCTTGTGTGGATGCTCCCATACCAAATGTTAGCATGGTTGCCGTAATTTCAACGTATTTTTGATGCATAGAAGTATCGGGATGAACAAGCCAAAGGCCCAAAAATCTTGCTCCGTTTTCAAGGTGTTCAGGAGTAAAGACTGCTCGATCGAGAATCAAATACCAGACTGAAATATCCAAAACGGCAAAGCCTACAACTACCAGGCCCATTACAGCACCACTGCGAAAAGCAATCTGAAGTCCCTTGTTCAGTGATTGGGAAGCTCCATGAGCCGTACGTGCCGATGCGAATGTAGCAGTCTTCATACCGAGAAAGCCACAAAGTGCGGAAAAGAAACCACCTGTGAGAAAAGCCACAGGGACAAAAGGGTTTTGAACTCCCATGTAAGCTAAAAATGCCAACAATATTACAAGAACGATGAAAACCATCACAACTATTCTGTATTGGCGTTTTAAGTAAGCCATAGCTCCTTCACGCACATATTTGGCAATTTCCTTCATTCTGTCGGTTCCTTCCGAATTTTTCATCATACTTTTGAAGAAAAAGAAGGCAAATACAAGCGCCAGCATTGAGCTAATCAAAGCGATCAAAGGCACTTTCGAAGAAATATCAGTCATAATTATAAATTTTAGAGATTATAAACGTGTTATTAAGTTACTAACTTCTTTAAAAACGGATGCAAATATAGTCAAAATGAGCGCTATACAAATTAAGTTGGAATGAAGAGTTATTAAAATTATCATCAATTTCTAATAGTACAATGCACATAAAGTGGTAGTCATTTAATTTTCTTATACTTAGAGGGAGAAGGGGATTATTTTTATTGGTTATAAATTGTAGTTATTGCCTGCACACAGGCCTTTGTTTCGTTCCGTTCCCCAAGGGAACGAATTCGTTTTTGTCCTAATGCCGGACGGGCATTCCGTCTATGGCGGGACAAAAAAGTCAACCGCTGGTGTCCCGATATAAGATTTGTAAGGATTTGCAGAGCAAATCCCACAAAATCTATAATCGGGATTAACGCTTCATTCACTGATTTTCTTAACGCATTTTTTCAAGGCGGGTTTTTATAATTTCTCCGACACACAGGCTTTGGTTTCGTTCCGTTCCCTAACGGAACGAGTTCCTTTCTTCCTTGATGAAGAAAGGAACCAAAGAAATCAACCGCTGGTGAAAAAATTGCTATAAATCAATTCATTCCGCTAAAAGAAAACAACTCATAATGCTGAAGCATTATTCAGACAGGTTTTCTTTTTTAACGCTTCATTCATTGATTTTCTTAACGCATTTTTTCAAGGCGGGATTTATGATTTCGCAGAAATCATTTTTTTATAAGATCATTGCGCCTTTGCTAGCGTGGAATTGTATTCCGGGCAATTGCTACTGTTAGCAAAATAGTTTTATTTCCAATGCTTAAAGTACTGATCTTTTCGAACCGATATAATTTGTTAAAATACGCCCGGATTGCGCTACGCTAACCGAACGAAGTGAGCTCGACGAAGTCAAATCCGCGCGAGCAGGGTACAAGATTCTTCGGAGGGATTGCTTGTGCGATTTAGGCTAATCAGGATTCTTTTGATTTCTTTTCTCATCAGGGAGAAAAGAAATGCCCATCCGGCTTTGCTTCGCTGAAGCTATGCGAAAGCAATGCGAGGACGATCAAAGAGATTAGCAAACCAATACGTTAAAGCAAAGCAATAACCATCATTATTAATTTTTAATTATGAATTATTAATTCTTAATTAAACTCACCCCGCCCAGTTATCCCGGTCAAGGCTCCTGTACTGAATTGCTTCGGCAAGATGTTCAGGAAGAATATCCTCCGAATTATCTATATCGGCAATGGTGCGCGAAACTTTTAAAATGCGGTCATAGGCTCTTGCAGACAAGCCCAACCGTTCCATGGCATTTTTGAGGAGAGCAGTACCTTCTTTATTGATCTGACAAATTTTCTGCAACTGGGAAGAGCTCATCTGGGCATTACAATGGATACCGTCAGAGTCTTTGAATCTTTCTTCCTGTTGTTTACGGGCCTGTGCAACCCTTCCTCTTACATCACTGCTTTTTTCACTTGCCCTTTCTTCCGATAATTTATTGAATGGAACAGGGACAACTTCAATATGGATATCAATTCGATCGAGCAGAGGCCCTGAGATTTTATTCAGGTATTTTTGTACTACTCCGGGAGTGCATACGCATTCTTTTTCGGGGTGGTTGTAATACCCACAGGGACAGGGATTCATTGATGCCACCAGCATAAAACTGGCCGGGTAATCGATGGTATACTTTGATCGTGAAATCGTAATATGCCTATCCTCAAGGGGTTGTCTCAAAACTTCAAGAACAGTTCGTTTAAACTCGGGCAGTTCATCAAGAAACAAAACACCATTATGAGCAAGAGATATTTCTCCCGGCTGGGGATAAGTACCACCGCCGACAAGGGCAATGTCTGACGTTGTATGATGAGGTGAACGGAAAGGTCTTTTCGTGAGAAGGGACGAATCACCGTTCAGCAATCCTGCAACAGAATGAATCTTGGTTGTTTCCAGGGCTTCGTGAAGGGTAAGCGGTGGAATAATTGTACCAAGCCGTTTTGCCAGCATGGTCTTGCCTGCTCCCGGTGGGCCTACCATAAGGATATTGTGTCCTCCTGCAGCTGCAATTTCCAGTGCCCGTTTTACATTTTCCTGGCCTTTCACATCTGCCAGATCAAATTCGTAATTGTCCAGGTTAGAAAAAAATTCGTTCCTGGTATCAACGAAGCTTATTTCCAGTTCTTTGTCTTCATTGAAAAAATCGATTACTTCTTTCAGAGATCCCACACCATAAACATCCAGGTTATCAACCACTGCTGCTTCACGTGCGTTTTCTTTGGGGAGAATAAATCCTTTAAATCCGTGCTTTCTGGCTTCAATAGCGATGGGCAATACTCCTTTTATCGGGTGAATACTTCCATCCAGTGATAATTCTCCCATCAGGATATAGTCAGCCAGTCTGCCGGTCTTTACCTGTTCCGATGCTGCAAGCACGCCTATTGCAAGAGGCACATCATATGCCGAACCCTCTTTGCGTATATCGGCCGGAGCCATGTTAATGACGATCCGTTTTCCTGGCCAGTGATATTCAATGGTCTTAATTGCTGTTTCAATGCGCTGCTTGCTTTCCTTTACCGCATTGTCGGGCAAGCCTACAAGATAATAATTTATACCCTTGCTAACATTGACTTCAATGGTAATGATTTCAGCGTTGATACCAAATACAGCGCTGGCAAATGTTTTTACTAGCATATTTTCCAATTTCTCTTAACGTTTTTTCTTCTTTTTCCAGCTTGCTTTTCTTTTCTTTCGCTCTTTCGCTTTTTCATATACCGGACAATAATCCTGTCCTGATAATAGACTTTTTGGTCTTTCTTCTTTGATGTTGCAACCAAGATTAATATTCAGACCAAACCTCAAATTTATATTTCTTGCAGATAAAGGCCAAATAAAACCCAGAACATTATCACTTATCATGTAAAATTGCAATGGATCCCTGCCGAAGGAAAAGCCCAGACCAACATTTTGAAACGACCGGTACAATACCGAATAACTCCCGACAAGATGAACATGGCCAAAAGGATTGTAGTCCGCTGCTAATGTTAAAGCAGGACTGAATTTTGTTCTGTAGGCCACTGCAGAGATCAGTGCCCGGGCTTCCAGTTTCTCGTTCATATGGTATTCGGCGCCCAGGTACATTTTTGTTGGAAGGAAAGTGGTATATGGGTCGTTTGTGAAATTGAAATTTACGGAATCTATTATTGATTCAACTACATTTCCCGTATCGACCAGTATTCCCCGGTAAGTGTAATTTTCATCAAATGAAATGTTATTCAAATTAGATCTCCACCTTATAAATCCAATATCAAGAATACTTCCTGAGAGGGTAATGTTTTCGTTATAATCATAAATAAATCCTGCATCAAAAGCAAGTCCCCAGTTTTTCCTGTTGAAGATAAGCTGCATTATACTTACATTATCATTATAATAATAGTCGGTCATTTGCCCGTTTTCATGTTCAATGATAACAGGGGCTGACATGTTTATACGTAGTTCACCATCAAGTGTCAGATCAAAAGTATTTTCATCCGTATACAATGAAATATCAGATTTCGGAATGGCCAGATTTAATTTACCAAAAAGAAGTTTTCCTTTAATTCCGAGAAAATTGCCGTGGCTGGTTTGTTTTGATATTCCCAGTGCAAATTCCCTGTAATGCATTGCAAAGGCAGACGTGCCTTTCAGTTTTGCAGATTCACCTTCGAATTGAGTATTTCCCTCCCAGCCCAATTTGAATACATCTTTTGAAATTGTAAATGGCAGATTGTTTTTTTCAATTATAGAAAATGCAAAATAATAATCGTCTCGTTTGTAACCCAAAGCAAGGAGCGTGGTATGAAATTCTGTTCCGATAAGGGTACGCCATCCCAGTTTGTCGACTACCTTATCAATATTTAAAGAATAGGTACTGTCACTTGTATTTTTAACAAGTTGTTTATAACTGAATCCTGAATTTGCATAATTCACATGAACAGAAGATAAAACAGGAATCCCAATGAACCATTTGCATTCCGATTGCACTGCCGGATTAAGAAAATTGCTTTCACCGAGATAATGCATCTGAAATAGTTGTTGGTTTTGCTGGCCAGACAATATATAAGGGAAACAGAACAAGCTGATTAAGAGTATTCTTCTCATCAACAAAGAGTTTATTCAAACGGCACAAGCAATTCAGCTCTCATGGCCAGTTGCAGGTCAAATCCATAATCGGAATATACACGAATTTGGTCCAATCCCTCACGATAAGTTTCCAAATGAATAGCCAGTTCAAAATTAGTAACCTGCATCATGTTTTCGATGCGCGTACTATCAACATATAGTTCTTCTCTTCCTGAAATGGGCACTGTTGTTATCCCATCCGGATCCTGTATGGCCTGAGCAATCCAAAATCTACCGTTTTCAAAGAGAGAATCTACCAATTGATTGCCAATATAATAATACATCTGAACAGCCAGGTCAGTTGGAATCTCGTTCGAATAGTTTATCCGGAACATAAGAGACTGTGCATATTCCATATTCGGACTAATAGAAGAAAGGTTCATAGCACCGGTAAACAATGTATCGAAGCCAAGCCTTGGATTTTCAAAAAATAATGAACCGTTGTAGATTATCAAAGGAATGGAATCACCTATGGTTGATGTATCTATAATTTGGTTTTCAAGTGCTTCGGGCGGCATAATGTCATCAAGTGTATAACTCAGAGGGCCAATGGGAACAGAAAAAGTGGGATTGTAATACATAGGATCGTTTGACCGGTTAAAGTCATCAAGGCATGCTACGGTCAGAAAACCGGTCAGGAGAAAAAAATAGATCACCAGATGAATTCTTGTGTTCATATTAAACCAGATTTTCTTCAATAAAATTAATCAAAGCATGAATAATTATACCATGAATTTCCTGGATGCGATCAGAATAACCACTATGGGATACCCTGATTTCCACATCACAGATCTGAGCCAGTTTTCCTCCATCATTCCCGGTAAGGGCAACAATTTTCATCTGTCTTTGTTTAGCAGTTTTAGCAGCATTGATCATGTTTTGGCTGTTTCCGCTGGTACTGATGGCCAACAGAACATCTCCGTTATTTCCATGTGCCTCTAAATAGCGCGAGAATATATTGTCAAAACCATAATCGTTTGCCGCACAAGTAATATGCGAAGGATCTGATATTGAAACAGCTGCAAAAGCTCTGCGGTCTTCCTTGAACTGACCGGTAAGTTCTTCGGCAAAATGCATAGCATCGCACATCGATCCTCCATTGCCGCAGGAAATCAGTTTACTTCCTCTGGCTAATGCATTGGCCATAATGTTACCCGCCCGTTCAAGGGCTTTAAAATTTGCCTCGTCAGAAATAAATTTTTCTAATACTTCTTTGGCTTCCAGAAAATCTTCCTTAAAATTACTCATAATTGCAGTAGATTAATTTATTTGCCAATAATAAACAATAAACGCAAAAACTTCAATATTTTGTCTGCTTATGAATAAAAAACTGCGTCAGAAACTGTTTGAGATCATTTTTGAAGCTGATACTCCGGCAGGAAAGGTATTCGATATATCCTTACTTATTGTCATTGTTCTGAGCATTGTAACTGTCATGTGCGAGAGTGTACCAACACTGCGAAAAGGCAATATCAATCTGTTTAAAAGTCTGGAATGGGGATTTACCATAATATTCAGCATTGAATATATTTTAAGGATTTATGCATCGAACAACAAATGGAAATATATATCCGGCTTTTATGGGATTATTGATTTGCTGGCTATATTACCTGCTTTTTTGGGATTATTTATTGCTGGGGCACATGGTTTTCTCGTTATTCGTGGATTTCGTCTTTTACGGATTTTCAGGGTACTTAAAATAAGCAGGTATTCAAAGGCTGGAGAAATTCTTAGAAATGCCCTTGTAGCAAGCAGGGATAAGATAGGGGTCTTTCTTTTTGCTATTATCACTACTGTATTATGTATCGGTACACTCATGTATCTGATAGAAGGTGAAGCTCACGGTTTCACAAGCATTCCGAAAAGTGTATACTGGGCTGTGGTAACACTCACAACAGTTGGCTATGGTGATATTACTCCTCAAACAACAATAGGTCAGTTCTTTTCAGGATTGTTAATGATTATTGGGTATGCAATTATTGCAGTACCTACGGGTATCATTACATTGGAAGTAGCCCGGTCAGAAAAAAAGAAAATCACTACGCAAGTTTGTCCTGAATGCATGAAGGAGGGACATGAAGAAGGCGCGATTTACTGTAAATATTGTGGAGCCAGATTAAATGATGATTAATTTCCGGCACGATTTTTTATCATACCCTAATTGGAATCAAACCAAAATTAAAAGAGTAAATTTGCATTTAAATTTAAACGAATGGCACTAAGTTTTTTCAGAACATACAAGAACAAGCAATTTAATTACCATCCACTTTTTTATAACCGGCAAAGGGAAGAATTACAGGAAAGGATAAAAAGAATCGAACGCGAGGAGAAAGGAATACTGGATAAAAATTATTCACCGGGAATCATTAAAGGTTCGTTCAGACATTTACGATCATACAGATCCAAATCAAACAGAAATTCATCCATCAGGCTTATTATCATAGCGATCATTCTATTGGCGCTGGTATATTACATTTTCAGAATTTAAACCGGATCTATGTCTGATATTATTCAACTTCTTCCCGATTCTGTTGCCAATCAAATTGCTGCTGGTGAAGTAATTCAACGTCCTGCTTCAGTGGTTAAAGAACTTCTTGAGAATGCAGTTGATGCCGGAGCTGACGAAATTGCAGTTGCAGTAAAAGATGCAGGAAGAACACTGGTACAAGTTGTTGACAATGGCGTAGGAATGTCAGATACTGATGCACGACTGGCGTTTGAACGACATGCTACCTCCAAGATCCGGAATGCTGAAGACCTGTTTGAGATCAGGACAAAGGGATTTCGGGGAGAGGCACTGGCATCGATAGCTGCTATTGCACAGGTCGTATTACGAACCAGGCAAACGAATGAAGACATTGGTACTGAAATAAGCATTGATGGTTCTGAATTGAAACACCAGGAACCTGTAAGTTGTGGTTCAGGATGTAACTTTCAGGTAAAGAATTTGTTTTTCAATGTCCCTGCCCGAAGGAAATTTTTAAAAAGCAATACCACAGAACTGAAGCACATAATGAATGAATTTCAACGAATCGTTTTGGCCCATCCTGATATTAAATTTAGTCTCAGCCATAATGATTCAATCATTTATACTCTGCTGAAAACAAATCCAAGACAGAGAATAATTCATGTTTTTGGAAAACACGTAAATACCTATCTTAACAGCATTGAGAACAGTACTACTTTGTTAAGTATCAAAGGATTTGTCGGCAAACCCGAAAGTGCCCGAAAAACAACCGGGGAACAATTCTTTTTTGTTAACAACAGGTATATGCGGCACCCGTATTTTCATAAAGCGGTTATGCGTGCATACGAAAAGATATTGCCACCTGATACCTACCCGAGTTATTTTTTATTTTTAAATACAGACCCGGCAAATATTGATGTTAATATACATCCGACAAAAACTGAGATTAAGTTTGAAAATGAACAGGCGATTTTTCAGATAATACAAGCGGCAGTGAAAGAATCGCTGGGGAAATCCAGTGCTATGCCTTCTATCGATTTCGAATCGTCAGATGTAATTGATATACCGGTATTGAGAAAAGATACTGAAATTAATGCGCCTTATGTCGAAATAAACCAATCATTTAATCCATTTGACAAGAACACGTTCAAAACAACCGATCATAAAAGAAATCTCGACCAGTGGGAGAGATTGTATTCGGGTATTGAGAGTGAACAAAGGGAAATTACTTCCCGTAAAGAATCTCTTTTTATGGATGATTCTGAAGCCATGTTAAACGATCATACGGAAGGGTATATTCAAATCAATCGAAAATACATACTTACTTCAGTAAAATCAGGATTGATGGTTATTGATCAGAAACTGGCTCATGAACGAATTTTGTTTGAACAGTTTATCAGGAATATTGCACATAATAAAAATATAGCTCAAAGGGAGTTGTACCCAACAAAAATAGACCTTGAACCTTCTGATTATATGCTTGTTAAAGAAATTTCGGCAGAATTGGCACTTCTGGGCATTGAAGTAAGTGATTTGGGGAGCAATACGGTAGTTATTAATTCTTGTCCGGATGGAATGGATTCTTGTGGGCCTCAGGAAATGATTGAACAATTGCTGGAGGAGTATAAAGTAACAAATCAGAAAATAGGGTCATCAATAACTCAGGCAGTAGCAGCATCTCTGGCAAAGGCTGCTTCAATCGAATATGGAAAGGTCTTATATCCTGAAGAAATGCACAGACTTGTAGATGAGCTCTTTGCCTGTGAAAACCCGAATTATTCACCAACCGGGAAAAAGATTATTGCTATCATGAACTTTGAAGAATTAGAAAAATTGTTGAACTAGATAAAGACAATTGAGTGTAAATTGAAAATACTGAATAATGAGCATGTATAACAGAGGAAAATTATTTGGATCACTGCCGCAGGTAACAAAAAGCTTATTGGTCATTAATATCATTGTGTTTGTTATTACCGCATTGCTTCAAAAAACTACGGTATTGCCATATTATCTGCGACTTTATAATTTTCAATCGGAGTTGTTCAGACCTTATCAGTTGATTACACACATGTTTATGCACGGCAATATCTTTCACATATTCGTGAACATGTTTGGTTTGTTTATGTTTGGCAGGGTACTTGAAAATGTATGGGGCAGCAGAAAATTTTTTATTTTATATATGCTAGCCGGCTTAGGAGCTGCCTTGCTTCAGCTGGGCATAAATTACTTAAGTCTTGAAGTATTGCAAAACTCTCTGGATGCTTTTCATTTGTCACCTTCACCTGAATTGTACTGGAAAATTGTTCAAAAGTATAAATATGCAGTAAGCAATGAGGCAAAATATATAGCGGAAAGATGGTTTGAGAATCCTGATAGTGGAAGCCTCTTTCAACAAGCGTGGAATGAGTTGTTACGCATGCAATCCAGGATTGTAAATATACCGATGGTAGGAGCTTCCGGAGCTATAATGGGAATCGTTGCTTCATTTGCCATACTTTTTCCAAATGTTGAACTGATGATTATTCCAATACCCATTCCTATTAAAGCAAAATATCTGATTGGAGGTTTTATAGTGTTCGATCTTGCATATGGATTTATAAATTTCTCAGGCGGTAGTAATATTGCTCATTTTGCTCATCTTGGTGGTGCACTGGTTGGATTCATTCTTGTTAAAATCTGGAAGAATAATCAGTTTAAAATGTACTAATTTTGCCATTCAGAGAAAAGGCGGGCAAAACAAAGATTATCGTATGGCTTCAATTACAGATGAAATTAAAGAATCTTTTCGGCGGGGGACAGCTCTTCTTAAACTTATCTATATCAATCTGGCGGTTTTCTTAATCGTTAAAATTGCTTTTGTTTTCTTCTTCTTGTTTATTTCAAGTTCTGATGTACAGTTTAAGGCCATCTATTTTCAAGCCCGGTATCTGAAATATTTGATATTGCCTGCTAATTTATCAGAACTGGTATATCGGCCCTGGACGCTTATCACATATATGTTCCTGCATTGGGACTTTTTACATATCCTGTTCAATTTGCTGGCTTTGTTTTGGTTTGGACGGATATTCCTTCGATACCTTGCCGAAAGGCAGCTCTATACTACGTATTTGCTGGGAGGTTTATCTGGTGCAGCCTTATACCTTATTTCATACAACGTATTTCCCGGTCTTGATGCTTCCAATGCTCAGGTATTAGGGGCATCGGCCAGTGTTGTAGCAATTCTGCTGGCTATTTCAGCCTATGCACCCAACTATACGGTTTATTTGCCTTTGATTGGGCCTGTCAAAGTGAAGTACATTGCCATCGTTATAGTCATTCTTGATTTTGTGAGGGTGGCCTCAGACAATGCAGGTGGATTTATTGCACATATCGGGGGAGCAATTTACGGGTATCTTTTTGCTCTTCAATTAAAAAAAGGGAAGGATATTGGCGCGACATTTGATAGAATGATTTCATCATTTGGAGGATTATTCAAAAGACGCCACGGGATGAAGGTCAGTTATAAAACCGATGCGCAAAAAATGAGTGACATGCAATACAATGAAGCACGTGCATCCAATCAGAAAGAAATTGACCGTATATTGGATAAAATAGCAAAATCAGGATATGATAGTCTATCAAAGAAAGAGAAGGAAAAATTATTTAAAATGGGTAATAAAGGTTAGGGTAAATTGAAATTAAAGAAATACATTAAAAAAATTCTCCTCTGGATAAATCTCCTTTTGGCTGTAGCTCTTCTTATAGCATATATGGCCAATTTTATAAATCCATCCCGTATCTGGCAGATTGCATTTTTTGGTTTGGCATATCCTGTATTGCTTTTACTGAATATCGGATGTATCATATTTTGGAGCTGGAAAAAGAAGATATTTGTTCTGATATCGCTGATTGTTATTCTTGCAGGCTGGGCGAATGTTGGCAGATACCTTCAGATAAGGGTTTTTAACAAATCTTCGGAATCCGGGGAGGTTGTTAGATTGTTGTCGTATAATGTGAGAGTGTTTAACCGGTTTATACTAAAAGAAGAAATTTCATTACTTGACAGTGTGCTGTTGTTTGTTCATGAACAAAGCACTGAGATTCTCTGTTTACAGGAATTTTATACAGAGAATGCATATAAAGAGCAAAGTGAAGAATATATCGATAGTGTACTTTGCAGGATGCCCTATAAACATATATCATACACTTACAGACCAACGGCGACCTCAAATTACGGTCTGGCAACTTATAGCAGATTTCCTATAATAAAAAAAGGGATTTTGAAATTTAATAATTCAAACAATTCTTGTTTGTATTCAGACCTTGTTATTTACGAAGATACAATCAGGATTTACAATGCGCATTTGCAATCCATAAGTCTGAAAAAAAACGACTATAATTTTGTTGATAGCCTGGTATTTCGATTCAATGCTAACCGGGCTGATGAAATAAAAGATATTTCAGGAAGATTAAAACATGCATTTATAAAAAGGGCAGAGCAGGTAGATGTGCTAAGCAATCATATCAGACAATCGCCGTACCCTGTTATTGTGTGCGGTGATTTTAATGACACACCTGTTTCCTACACCTATCAGAAAATCAAAGGCAATCTTAACGATGCGTTTATAAAATCAGGCAAAGGAATCGGGAATACCTACCGTGGAAATTTTCCTTCTTTTCGTATTGATTTTATTTTTCACAGCAGGAACATACATTCTGCAGATTATCAGACCCACAGGATTGATTTATCCGATCACTATCCGGTAAGTTGCAATTTGTGGATGGAATAGAAAACAACTGTCTTAATTTTCCTGCAATACGGTTTGAATGATCCATTCAGATTCGTCGGGAGTCAGATCAGAACTTCCTTCCCAATTGGCATATTCTCCATTCATATCATCCCAGCAATGGTATTGTCTTCCAAACAGATTCAGGCTGTCCAAATAAGCAATCTGCTCCTCAATGATCGATTTCCAGCTTGATGCATAAGTAGTATGGATCTCAGAAACCGGAGCAATCCCATATTCTCCAACAAACAAAGGTTTTTGAAACTCAACTACAATTTTTTGAACATCAAGATCTATTTTATTTTTCCATTCATCCAATGTTGGTGATCCCCAAGGAGCAACATAGGCATGTGTTTCCCATACAATGTTGTCCCTGTTGACCGGTTGAACAGTTGGTTGCCAGTAAGAATCCCACAGGAAGGGCATGTCCAGTAGTATGATTTGATTGGCTCCTGTCGATCTTATCGCATCTACAATTTCTTCCATGAACATACTATAGCTCATTCCCAGATTCTTTGCGATATTTTCGTCTGGTATTTCAACCTGGCAAAATGGTTCATTCATTATGCTGAATAGCACATTGGGATTGTCCCTATACCTGCTGGCAATGTATTTCCATAAATTAACAAAAGCAGCACGGTTTATATCCTGAGAAGCAACATTGAGGTCAAAAAAATCACGTATAATGGCATCATATTCCGGTTTGCTTACCGGATCAGGATATAGATCATCCCATAACCAGGAATCCAGACTAAGGTAGATAGCCCAGTCGGCGTGAGCGCTGAAACCGGTTACGGTTAAAATGCAATACATCTGATTTTGTGTGCACCAGTTTACCCACACATCAATCCAATCGGTAAAAAATTCTTCATTCGGTGCATTTCTTTCAGGCATCAGATCAGGTAGCCCCAGCTGGTGTATTTCCAGACAATTGCCGCCGGCATTTTTCATTTTCAGGATATCATCCAGTGTAAACCATGAATTTTCCGGAGAAGCTGCCAGTGCGTGTGAACCTTCCTGCTTCATTCGCTCATTCCAGTTGGCCTGCATGCCTCTGAGAAAAACCGGGTGCTCGGGTGCTGTGGTCTCTTTTTGGCTACAGGAAGCGCAAAAGAACAACGCTGAAACCGCAATAAGGAAGCATAAAAATTCACTTCTCAACATAATATGCCTGATCATTTTTCGTATAGATTTTACCAGGTTTAAATATAAGATTTTTGTTTGACGTGTGAGTTCTGTATCAGATTTGCAGGTTTTGGTTTTTCATCATTTGTATCCTGAAATGCTATAACTATACTTTTTTTCTTAATATTGTACATAGGAAAAGCATCAGACAAGGTGTTAATTCCTGCGGATGGTCATGTTCTTCTTATATCTAAGTTTAATCAAATTAAAAAATCAATTGAAAATGGAAACACTTAAAAAATTTCTTGGTATAGTAATTTTAACTGCTTTGACTACTATCGCAATTGCTCAGACAGAACAGGGGAACTTTTTAATCGGGGGATCTTCAAATTTTAGCATGGGTGGAGGATCCAGCAAAGCTAAAACAAACGATTATGAAGGCGACCCCACGAAATTTATCAGCTTCAACCTTAGTCCCAAGGGAGGAATATTTGTCATTGACAACCTTGTTGTAGGAGCTTCTCTGCCGATCAGTGTATCCAGGAACAAATACGATGATTATAAGGCTATATCTTCAGGTATTGATTTTATCCCGTTTGCAAGGTACTATTTTCTGGAGGGTGATTTCCGGCCGGTTGCTGAAGCTTTCTTTGGATTTGGATTCCATGGATATAAAACTGTTGATGATGGAGACGTTGAAACAAATAATAGAGTGGGAGTTATGTTTGGCCTTGGCGGAGGGGTTGCGTATTTTATTAATGATAAGGTATCAATAGATGCATTATTAAAATACGGGTTCACAAGGTTGTCTTATACAGACATGGATGATGATTATAGAACGCTTGACCATGAAATAGGTATTGAGGTTGGAATTAGTGTAATTCTCTGAATAAATCCATAAAATTCCAGACATACTTGGTTCAATTCATTTATAAATTGGCATTTAATCATTAGTCAAGGAGTATTATTTCGAAACTCATGCTGAGGAAGGTGACCCGACTGAAGCAAATGAATGACTCGGTAAGCCGCTGACACGTATTGAGGACTTTGTGAACAATTATAAAAAGTAAGAATTATTACATCAAGTAGCCTAAAAATTATAGTTATTTATCAATACCGTATTTTCTTCATAAATCTCAAAATAACATTCTGTAATGGATCCGGTAACATTAGAATCTTCTGACAATATTGGATACTGAATGTTTGAACGAACGATCATTTTTTCCTGAATCCTTTTGTATGAGCAATATACAGTGAAGTTTTATACGCTAATATAATTTTCCTGGTGGTATGATCCGGAAGAGTTCCATAGCAAATACATAACAATTCATTAACTTGCGTGTTGTGTTGTATGAGGGGATAAGAATTTATTGAAATAATACCGGAAAAAAATGAAAGTTACTGTTTGCAGGAAAGAACATTTCAATGCAGCGCATCGACTTTTCAACTCTGAATGGAGTGATGAAAAAAATTCCGAAGTATTCGGGAAATGCAATTTACCAAATTATCACGGTCATAATTACGACCTTATAGTAAAGGTTTCCGGGGAGGTAGATCCGAAAACAGGGTATGTGATTGATACAAAAATTCTGAAGCAAATCATCAGAGAAAAAATTATTAAGAAGTTTGATCATCAAAATTTAAATCTTGATGTGGGAGAATTTGGCACTTTAAATCCCACAGCCGAAAATATTGCTATAATAACATGGCAGATTTTGAGAAAGAGTATTTCTTCGGCTTTGGATCTGAAGGTTATTTTATTTGAAACGGAAAGAAATTTTGTTGAATATTCAGGTGAATAAGTTTTTGTTGGCAATAAGAAAAATTGTTGTAACAATTCTGATTGTACCTATAAAGATCTATCAGTATACAATAAGTCCGTTTACACCGGTAAGTTGCAGGCATGTTCCTACCTGTTCCCAGTATGCAATAGAAGCGCTTCGTGTTCACGGAGTGTTCAAAGGATTGTATCTTGCTATTGGTAGGGTTTTACGATGTCATCCCTGGGGAACACACGGTTACGATCCTGTTCCACCCTCAAAAACAAGGAACCGAAAAAGGAAGAAACTTATTCGTACTTCTTCAGAATAGAATTCAATTTATCGTTCAAATTGAATATTTCAGATTTGTATTGTTTTTCTATAATGTAGCGTGGAATATCAATAATATTGTTCGGGCAATGATCAATAATGGCTGAATCAGAAGTAGCAAGAATCCCATCGGAATGTTTTTCTAAAGCAATATCGGCTGAGTGCACCACGTTAACATTTCCTTGAAGTTTACGGTTATTTATGAGTTCTTCCATTTGATATTTATGCTCTGTACTGAAAGTTACGGGAGAATCAAGGTAAATTTCAAAATGAACTTCTTTAAAGTCACATAGATATTCAATGAGCATAACCAGGCAATCGGTAAAAAATTTTTCCCTGTGGATTTTGCCGAACAATGCTCCGGCATCTCTGCAGATTGAGTCTGTACAAATAAATACAAAGTGCCCTAATCTGTAATTCAATAATGTCAGCAGAACATTATACCCATCAATGATTAATTTATTCTCCGGGATGTTAACCAATCGCCGTGCTCTCTGCATTGAATTTGCTTTGGAGCTTACACCACGATACAATATTGTCCGGAATTCTCTGATTAACCGGTAACGGTCACCGACCAGTTTCAAAGCCCCCTTTTCAGGATAATTCTTATCAATGAGATAGAAATAATCAGCAAGTGCCTGTTCAAAAGTATCATTATGTAGAAGTTCACTATCCATTCTATGGATTGATGGGAAGTGTGAATTGAAAGCAACTGCCTTTTCCGTATTCACTTTCTACCCATATCTTTCCACCATTCTTATTGACAAACTCCCTGCAAAGGATCAATCCCAGTCCTGTACCCGTTTCTTCGGCTGTACCTTTTGTAGAGTAATTCACGTCTATTTTAAAAAGTTTTTCAATATTCTCAGGAGCAATACCAATACCGTTATCAGTAACGGAAATTTCAATCGTGTCTCCTGCAATTTTAGACGAGCCGGTTATACTTCCATTTTTTTTGGTATACTTAATGGCATTGGATATCAAATTTCTGATAACGGTGCTGATCATATTTGAGTCAGCAAATGCTTCAGCGTCAGGATCGATGGAATTAGTAAGTTGAATGTGTTTTTTGCTGGCATTGTTAGAAAGCAGATCGATATTTTCATTAAAAATAGAGTGAAGCCTTATTTTTTCCGGAGCCATTTCCAATCGGCCGGTTTGCGATCTTGACCATTCCAGAAGATTTTCCAATAAAGCATAACTATGCCTTGATGTATCATGCAGGATACCTATAAATTCTTTTAACTTTTCTTCGTTATAATCCGATAAGTTTTCAAGCAACAGTTCAGTAAATCCCATCAGGGTGTTGAATGGATTTTTAAGGTCATGTGCGATGATTGAAAAGAATTTGTCTTTTGTGGCATTCAATTCTTTCAATTCCTGTGTTCTTTGTTCTACCTTTTTTTCCAGGTTTGTATTTAACTCCTTTAACTCTTCATTCTGAATAAAAATAGTTTTCTCCTGCTCATAACTTTTCAATGCTTCTTTAATCGTTAAAATCAAATCCTGCTTTTCCCATGGTTTTGCTATGAAACGATAGAGATCTGCTTTATTAACCGCATTACTAACACCTTCAAGACTTGCTTGTCCGGTAAGAAGTATTGTTTTTGCTTCGGGTTTTGTATTATGAATTTTTTCAAGCAGGGTATCTCCTTTCATTCCGGGCATTATAAAATCTGCGACTACTACGGGAATTTCATATCCATCCTCTACCAGTTCATCAAAAATTTCCAGTGCTTCGTCTCCGCTTTCTGCAATTTCTACTTGTAATTCACCGACGAACTCTTGTTGAATTTGTTCTTTTAATGATTCCAATACAATTGATTCATCGTCGATGCATAATACAACTTGATTACTCATTTCTGTTTAATTCTGATTTAATTACCCGAACCAGCTCATCTTTACTCCAGGGCTTTGGGATCAATGTAAAATGATCAGCCAGTTCTTCTAAAGTATCAATGGAATTTTGATCTGCTTGTCCCGTAAGTAATATTTTTACTACCCTGGGGTATTTTAAATCCATTTGCAATAGAAATTTGTCACCTTTTATTCCAGGCATTAGCCAATCGCATACAATAATAGCAATTTCTATTTCATCTTCTTCCAATTCATCAACAATTTCAAATGCTTCTTCTGCACTTTCAGCAATTTCATAGATATAATCTTCTCCAAAACTATTTTCAAGTTGTTCGCGCAGGCTATCAAGAATGATAGTTTCGTCGTCAATGCAGATTATTGCTTTTCTTTCTCCAGACATTATTCAACCGGAATAAATATAATAAAATTTGCTCCCTCATTCAATTCACTTTCAACTTCAATGGATCCATTATGCTTGTCAATTATTTTTTTTACTATATCAAGACCTAAACCACTGCCTTCACCTTGTTTTTTCGTTGTAAAGAAAGGATCGAATATCTTGTCTTTAATGTCGGGAGCGATACCGACTCCGTTGTCTTTAAAACTGACTGAAACCATATTTTTATTCTTGATATAATTCGTACTAATAATTAATGTACCTTCCTGGTTCATTGCCTGAATGGCATTTTGAATCAAATTCGTCCAAACCTGATTGATCTCATCCTGGTAACATTTTACCAAAGGCAATTTATTGTAATTTTTTATTACATCAATACCTTGTTTGAGTTGGTTATGATAAAGTGTTAAAACAGTTTCAATTCCATCGGTAATATCAGTGGATATCTTTTCTCCTTCAAGGTCTCTGTGGGCATATTTCTTTAGTGCAAAAGCAGTTTTGGTAGCTTTTTCCACAGCGATATTTATCGTATTTGTATTCTTCAGCAATGAAATAAAATTTCTTACCGAACGCATCACTTTCAGAGCATCAGGAATTTTCAGGAACTTCCATATGGTATCGTCTATCTTATATATATCGAGATAAATCAATAAGTCAGCAACTATTTCTGCCTGCCTGATCTCTCTTTCTTTAAGAGTTTTCACCAGTTCTCTTTTTTTCTGACGTTTCTCTCTGGACGATAATTCCGACGGTTTTTTATTGGCTTGTTCAAACAAACAGGTAAAAAAACTCAGGTTATCCTGCGATTGGCTTTTGAAAAGATCAGGCATTTCAAGAAGTGCAACATTCAGAGAGTCACCAAGGTTACCTATTGAAGCTTTAATTGCTCCTAACGGGTTATTGATCTCATGCGCAATTCCTGCAATGAGTTGTCCAAGTGCAGCCATTTTTTCAGATTGAACCAGTTGTTCTTGTGCCTGAGTGAGATTGTCTACCAATGCTTCCAGGTTTTCTTTCTGATTGTATAATTCTTCATTAATAAATCGGATCTCTTCTTCTGCTTTCTTTCTTTCTGTTATATCACGTGCCACTGCTATCGCAACCTGTTTGTTTTTCATTCGGAATGAATGAGAACTGATTTCGACATCTATCGGATCGCCATTCTTTGCTTTCCATACTCTCTGATATTCCTTTCCATTTGCAAGGTATTCTTCAATAGTGTCATCTCCTTCAGAAAGTAAGTTTGTTGTGTTAAGATCCAATAGTGTCATTTTTCTTAATTCATCCATTGAGTACCCTAATTTTTCAAGCGCATAATAATTGGCTTCAATAACAATTGAAATCTTTTTCTTCTTTTTGTCTATTTCGTACAAAAGAATTATCTCTGATGCATGAGCAAATAACATTCTGTATTTTTCTTCCTGCTCTTTAATAAGCTCCTCGGCCTTTTGTCTTTCTGTGATATCGTGCGCAAGACCTTCAACAGAAACCAATTGTTCATCTTCATTTAGTATCGGCACTTCAGATATTTCCAGGATTTTTGGTTGATGGTTGTTGTCGAAGATTTCTTTAAGATATTTGGGTTGAATTATACCTTTCCTTGAATCATTAGAATGTTTTTTTGCTTGTTTATTGATCGGATTTGTTGTGTAAATCATATCATGCATGTCACGAAATTCTTTTACACTGTAACCGAGTATCTTTTTTACGGAAGGACTTACAAATAACATATCTCCTTTAATGGATTGACTGTAAAATATATACTCATCTTCAAGGTGTTCTATTAACTTTTCATATTTTTCACGACTCTCCATTAAGGCTTCATAGGCCAGCTTAAGCTCGTGATTTTGTTTAAGTATTTCACGTTGCTTTTTTCTAAGTTCCGCATTTCGCATTGAAATTTCAGAGGTGCGTCTGATTACTTTTACCTCAAGATTTTCATATACTTCCTTAAGTTGATGACTCATTTGATTCAATGATTTTGCCAGAATGCCCAGATCGTCTGAATATAATTCAGAGGCTTTCCTGTCAAAATCTTTCTGACTTATGGATTCAACGACTTTGCTTAACTGTTTAATTTGCTTATTTACATTGGCTCTTTTTACAATAAGAAAAATAATAGCAAACAACAGAATGAGAATGGAAGAAATATATACGATATGAATAGGAAAATTCATGTTGGACATTATTAGAAATGGGGGCTTAATTATAAATACAGATAGTAAGCATGTAACCATTGAACTGTTAATCCTGAATGGTACTTGATTGATAATTTCTGACAAGACATTTACAGAGGGGTTTTTATCCGATAATGAGCTTAAAGGAGAAAAGAGAATATCTTGATTTACTATTTCCGGAAAAGAACTGCACTTTGAAATAACAGTAAGTTCATTTTTTCTTTCAACTTTGCAACCCTTATTGATTGAGATAATACTCCAAACAAAAAAAATAGCAAATAAAAGCATAAGGATTACAATACGAACTGTATTTTTCGGAAGATTATTTTTGTTCATTATGGAATTTATACTCCAACTGTGTCAAACTAAATTAGGAATTATTTTAGTCACAACAAAGCTGGATATTGTTGTTTACTAACAAGGGCTTTCATCTTCACCGACAAAGTTTTATATATTCTTACTATTTGTGCATGTCTTTTTTTAAAAATATCGGTATATTTATAAAAATCCATTTTTAACGATTTATGGTAAAATTCTATAGTCAAACGATAGTTTTACTATTTCTTACAGGTATTGGATTTTGTCAGGTTAATGAAAATATGGTTGATTTGGGTTTTGACAGGAAAGATACAATTCAGAATGCTCAACCGTTAACCCTGGATCAGATTCAAGAGTATATTTTATCGCGCGGAACGAATCTTCAGGAAATAATAATTGGAGGACAGGTTAGCAGCATCTTTCATGAAATTGTTGATGATGCAGTAATTTATATTCATATTGAAAATCAATATCTGGACAGTGTCAGAACTAACAATGGTTTGTTTTATCTGCCAATACCACTCTCAGATAGGGAACAATTAATAGATATTAGTATCCTTCATCCGGATTTTCATCCGTATGATACATCATTTGTTACTACATTGAATAAGCCGGTAACCTTAAATATGATTATGGTCCCAAAGCATAAGATCCTTTTGCGGGGAAGAGTATTTGCCGGAAATTTACCTATTGAAGGCGCAGATGTTGAAATAATCAGTGAAAATAACACTTACCATGTTCAAACACTTGGATGCTTTTATGACCAGGAAGGGTATTGGAATTGCTTATTTGATGGCATGTTTAAAAAGGAGCTAACAGCGAATGACCCTTCTGACAGCATTAAAATGATTTTTACCAGTAAGGGAATGAAACCACTTCATGCCGGAATGATTGTTAATGAATACAACGGTGAGGTCATGCAAATCAAAATGAAGTATACATCAAAATTGCCGGAAATGCCTTCAAATAACCTGAATCTTAAACTTGCTTTTCCTTTTACGACTTCAGATCATGATTGGTTTGTTGATATATCTTATTACAGGGCTCTGAATAAAACAAATTTAAAACGAATTGCCTTGGGTGTGGATGGGAATATGTATGTTTCAACCATAAGTGTATCCTATCCGACTTTGCCTGGTCTTGAGCCTGCTGCTTCAGATAGTTCTTATATTACGGGGTTTGTCGGTCCTTCTGTTTTATTTTGGATTCTTAGTCCTGATAGAAGGAGGTTCTCCACATATACCGGTTGTACGTTTTCCATTCAATTGAACGACCCTCAATTTGTGTTGCAACCTTTCATAGGAACGCGATATTTCCTGGATATTAATAAGGCCCTAAGCTTTGAGTTTCGATATGCTGAGTATGACAGATACGTCACACATTATGAATTTAATCCCTATGGAAATGCTTCTCGTTACAGTGTATCAGAGCATTTTGTCAAATTTCACTTTAATTTAGGAATCCAAATTGTTTTTTAGCAACCATGAAAATTCCCATTTCAAAATACACATGTATACCATTTGTTTTATTTGTCTTGTTGTTTAATTGTACAGAAGGAGAAGAAGAGGTATTACAAAATGACGAATTGATTTTTTCGGATAGCTATCAGATAAAAATACCAGGATACCAATATTATGATAATGAAGGAAATCTGTTTCTGGTGCGGGGAGATACAAGTTATCAGGCTGTCTACCCTGATACATTGAATAACAAACCTTCTTTTGTCTGGGATAGCATCGGTCTTAAGATAATTACAGTCGCGATCTTTACATCACCTATTATTGTGGAAAATGATCAAATAATGAATGTTGAGGATATTGTTTGGGAGTGGCATTCTGGCATGGATTTTGGAAAGGAAGGATATGTACAATTTATTGAAGGAAAAAACGTTATTCAAGGAGAGATAACTAATACAGTAACTCCTCTTCAGGAAGCGAAGTACTACTGGGGAGTATGGGCCTGGAACTCTACAGGGAAAAAGATTTTGTATTCAAGTCGTCAACTTGGATTTTATGTATTGAATTAGAGCTTTGGTACTTTTTTTAATGAATTTCATGTAATTCACATTGATTTATTAACATACAATGATTACATTTGTTTTAAATAGTTAAAATACAAAGGGTTGAAAACGATAAAGCAAAAACATAACCTAAAGACGGAAAAAAAGAACCGAATTATCATTGAGGAAGTGAACCCGAATGAACTTGCTGAGCTTTGGAAAAAGTTAAGTGATTTAAACAAAGCATTTTAACTCTCGTCCTGCGATTTTTTCTTTCTCACCGTTTCCCAATATATCCAGATATTATAGGCTAAGTATTTCGTATTCAGTAGTTTACAAATTCAATTTTTTGTTTATCTCTGAAACGTTTCCTTTTATCAAAGAACATCTTTGCTTGATGTAAATATGCCGGTTGTTTTATAATTATTATCGTATATGATGGTAACAAAGCAAACCATCATGAGAAAAAAAATATCGGAATCGGTTAGCGTGGAAATGTCAGAAAAAGTATGGTTTTCTTCCCTGACAAACTACTTAAACTATTTGTTTTTATTTGTAAAATACTCTCTTCTACTGGTTTTATTATTTTTTCTTGCAGGTTACGAAAGAGAAAACCCTAAAATAGGGAATGCATCTATTGAGTTTTTCAGTTCCGACTTCAGGCATGGCATTTTGCTGAACATTAAAAATACAGAGGCTTATTCTTATGAGCAGAATCTTGAGAAAAGGTTAGTATACTGGTTTTATTCAGAAAGACAATATCAGCCTGCTTGGACTTTGAATTATGAAACAATTGATTCTTATAATGATCTGATAACTCTTATTGAATCAGCTGAGAATTATGGTTTATTTTCTTCTTTTTACATGACAGAGTCATTAGCATCATATTATAATGAAATGCATAATTCATCAGCTGATGAAGAAAGACTGGATGCAAGAGTGATGCTTGAAAGAACTGCAACTTTAGCTGCTATGCGATTTATGATTCATTTGGCTACAGGTCTTGGAAATTATGATACATCGCAGGTTTATCTGAATTTTGTGAATACCTTACCTTCTGTTCTCAATCATTATCTCAAGGATAAAAATGTCCGGGAAGGAATTCTCGGAGTTCAGCCGAAAAATCCTGAATATATAAAGCTACAAAAGGCTTTGGGAAAATATCTGACAATAGCAGAAAGTGATACTATGCAGTATACTGTTGAACAATTTCTGAATAGTGATAGCCTTGTATTGTGTCGATTGGTATCCCAGGGGTATTTAAATAGTAAATTCATTAGCGATTCAAATGCTGTATCCGGGGCAATTAGAAATTTTCAAAAATCATATTGTCTGGAAGAAACAGGATCCATTGATCGGGCAACTCTAAAAGCTCTCAGCGTCAGCACAAAAAATAAATTCTATCAGGTATCTCTTAATCTTGATAGATTGAGAAAAGATGAATTAAAAGACAGGAATTCGATTCTTGTAAATATTCCGGAATTTTGCCTTCATTATTACGACAATGAGGGGAAAAATACACAATTTAATGTTATTGTAGGCAAACGGCATACGCCAACTCCTATGTTAACCAGTGAGATAAACAGAATTATAGCAAATCCATACTGGACTGTACCGAAAAGCATTACATATAATGAAATTATTCCAAAGTTACAAAGAGATTCGACGTATTTGCAGAGAAACGGATTTTCCATTATTGACAATGCTGAGAATCCCGTAAATCCTTCTTCCATTGATTGGTCTTCTGTTAGTCAGGGTGAATTTAACTACTGGATTCGTCAGAATAATAACTGGAAAAATGCTCTTGGCGATTTAAAATTCCTTTTTCCAAACAAATACAGTGTTTATTTGCACGATACACAAGCAAAAGCACTTTTTAATAAAACTATCAGAGCATATTCACATGGTTGTGTCCGCGTTCAAAATCCAAAAAAACTTGCTCAGATGATCCTCACATCCAACATGAAATCGGAACAGGTTCCTGATATCAATGAAATTATCGGGACAAAAGAACTTTATGATATTATGCTTGATGAACCCATCTCAATTTATATACGATATTTTACTTGTACTGCTGATACTGCAGGGAATATATACTTTCATCCTGATATTTACTCACGGGATACAAAAGAGATTGAAGAACTAGTTAAACTGACTAATCAGGTATAATTAGTTCGGAAGAATTGTAATATAAATTTGTAGGGTGGTAAATAAAAACGCAGGATTTTTCTTTAATTAAATCTATTATTTTATTGTTCTTTTCAACTGGCAACGCTGGACAACCATAACTTCGGCCAATTCTTCCAAAAGAATCTATATATTCCTGACTTACATATTTTGCTCCATGAAATACGATAGCTCTCTTTTTGGCATTGTCATTAATTCCTTTTTCAATACCATTTATTCTTAGCGAATAGCCGTGTTTTCCAAAATATGTATTCTCTGTAATATAAAAACCAAGACTGCTTTTATGAGATCGAATTGTGTTGGAAAAAAATTCGGGAATAACCAATCCTGTATATTTACCATGTGCTACAAGCGATTTTTCAATGATCCGTAAGTTTTTAATATCCAGGATGAAAAGACGTTCAACACTTGAAGGTTTGCTATAATCAATCAGAGTTAACAGGGAATCATTGGATAAAATCCGGGTGGACTGGATCTTAGAAAAACCATTGTATGCAAGTCTGAAGGCTTCATAATTCAAGGCACTATCTGAAAACCTGTTATATATCGATTGGATGTACATTTCATCTCTTTCTGCTTCAGGGATAATTTTATTTGAGTTTATTTGTTCACCGGTGATAAAAAGGAGCAATAGGTTTAACACAATCAGGGAATATCGCGAGGGCATTGTTTTTCAGGCTAATGTGCTGCAAATGTATAATAGTAAGCAGAATAAGTCAAAGCGTCGGATAAATAATTTATTAACTTTTTACCATGCAAAGGTTGTATCCGTTATCGATGTTGGGGCCCAAAGGTTAATGTTTTTTAAATTGCTTATCACACGATGTGTTCCGAAGCCTATATAACCCATAACCAGATTTCTGTCTGTAAATACTATTTTTTCAGATACATTATTATTTACTACAATTTGCAGTTGCCTTGTAAGAATATCACGCGTAATTCTCACTTTGTTCCATGAATCTTGATTGAATGTAACAGGCTTACTCGATAGTCGATAAGTCATACTATCATTGATGTAAAAGAATACCAAAGTATCTGATGTAAAAGCGATAGTGTAGTAATTCTGTGATGTTTTGACCGGTCCAAGAAAATAAAATCCTGAAAAACCTGAATCCAATTTTGATGTGGTTCTAAATTCAAATTCAAGAATAAAATCACCAAATACCATGTCAGAGAGTATTCCTCTTGTTTCAGGAATCCACGGATTCTTCAGACTGTCTGCAGTCACCACGCGCAAAGCGCTGCCTTTTTTATATGGAATTATTTTCCAGGAATCAGCATCTTCAGAATGCCAGGAATTGAAAAAGCTTTTGTGTATGCAAGCATCTGAAAAGTAAGAAATATACCCTATTGGCAATTCCTGCGAGAAAAGCAAAACACCCGACTGGAAAAATAATAATACTGTGAGAACACGTTTATTCATTGGCGGTTGATTTTTCTCTTTAAGCAATAAATTTAGAAAATTCGGCATGATACAAATTGTATGATGAGGGGTATCAGAAATTCAGATTTTTCAATCTATCCATGGCTTCAATAACATTCTCACGCGCAGCGAAAGCAGAAAACCTGAAATACCCCTCACCGGAAGGGCCGAAACCTGAACCTGGAGTTCCAACAACATGAGCTTCTTTTAATATCTTGTCAAACAATTCCCATGAGGTTAATCCTTTGCCCGAATTTATCCATACATAAGGAGCGTTCAAACCACCATAAACGTCAAAACCAATTTTTGCCATACTTTCCCGCATAATTTGGGCATTTTCCATATAATAACTGATTATTTTTCTTATTTCATTTTTCCCGGAAGAGGAATATACAGCTGCCGCTGCTTTTTGCACAGGGTAAGAAACCTGGTTGAATTTGGTTGATTGTCTCCGGTACCAAAGTGCATGCAATGAATGTTCTTTTCCATCCGGACCATAACCTTTCAATGTCTTGGGTATTACTGTATAGGCACAACGAGTGCCTGTAAAACCTGCGGTTTTGGAATAACTTCTGAATTCAATGGCAACTTCTTTCGCTCCTTCAATTTCATAAATAGAATGTGGAATATCTTTTTCTGAAATGTAAGCTTCATAAGCAGCATCATAAAGAATGACCGTATTATTTTGTAATGCGTAATCTATCCATTTCTTTAATTCAGATTTAGAAACAGTTGTACCGGTAGGGTTGTTCGGATAGCAGAGAAATACAATATCAATTTTTTGAGAGGGGATCTCGGGAATGAAATCATTGTCTGCTGTACAAGGCATATAGATCAGGTTTTCATAGTATCCGTTCTTTTGTATTTGGCCTGTTCTGCCAGCCATAACAATGGTATCGACATAAACAGGATACACGGGATCCTGAACGGCAATAACATTTTTCTGTCCGAATATTTCCAGAATATTGCCGGTATCGCATTTGGCCCCGTCTGAAATAAATACTTCATCTTCACTAATATTGACATTTCTATCCTTGTATTCATTCTTTGAAATGGCCCGGCGCAGAAATTCATAACCCTGTTCAGGTCCGTAACCTTTAAAAGTTTCCTGCTTTGACATTTCATCAACTCCTTCGTGGAACGCCTGAATTACACTTGGAGCCAGAGGGAGGATAACATCCCCAATGCCCATTTTTATTATTTTTGCATCCGGATTGTTGGATTGGAATTCGCGCACTCTGCGACCTATTTCAGGAAAAAGATACCCTGCCTGCAGTTTCACATAGTTTTCGTTTATCTTCGCCATGAGATTAAATTTGCCGTAAATATAAAGAACATATCTATCTCATTGAAGCAATGGATTACATTTATTCTATTATTAGCACCAGGAAAAACTTTTATGGAAATACTGATCCTGTTGCATTAGCTGAAGAATTTGGCACTCCGCTTTATGTCTATAATGAAAACATTTTAAGAAAACAATGCCGCGATTTAAAAGGACTGATTTCATACGATAAGTTTGTTGTGAATTATTCTCCAAAGGCAAACAGCAATCTCGAATTATTAAAAATAATCAGGGATGAAGGCTTGAGGGTGGATGCTATGTCACCCGGAGAAATTCTTGTAAACCTGAAAGCAGGATACCAACCCGGGGAGATTTTTTATATCTGCAACAATGTGGGTGAAGATGAGTTCCTATACGCCATTCAAAACGGGGTTAAAATTTCGGTTGATTCACTTTCTCAACTTGAAATGTTTGGGAAACTAAATCCGCGAGGTGAAGTAGCATTTCGGCTTAACCCTGGTGTTGGAGCCGGACATCATGAAAAGGTCAGGACTGCAGGTAGCAAAACCAAGTTTGGTATTGAAATGAAGTTTGTGCCACATGTAAAAAAGCTGTTGAAAGAATACGACCTGAAACTTATTGGGATCAATCAGCATATAGGGTCCCTGTTTTTAACGGGAGAGGCCTATCTAAGAAGTACTAAGAATATTCTTAAAGTTGCACTGGAATTCGAAGAACTTGAATTTATCGATTTGGGAGGAGGATTTGGGATACCATATAAAAAGGAAGCAAAAGAGGAAAGACTTGATTTGACAGATCTTGGCAATAAATTATCGAAAATAATTAACCATTGGACTGCTGAATATGGGAAGAGAATTGAATTTATGATAGAACCGGGAAGGTACATTGCGGCTGAAAGCAGCATCTTACTTGGCAGGGTCAATACTGTCAAAAGCAACTATGGGATTAAGTATATTGGCACCGATATAGGATTCAATGTATTGGTACGTCCTGCTATGTACGATTCACATCATGATATTGAAATATACAGAAAGGAAGGAAAACCTTCCGATCATGAAGAAACAGTCAGAATCGTTGGAAACATTTGTGAAACAGGCGACATTATTGCCAAAGACAGAAAGCTTCCGGAGCTTTTTGAAAAAGATATTATCGGGATTCTGGATAGCGGGGCGTATGGATTTTCAATGAGTTCGAATTATAACAATCGTTTGAGGCCTGCTGAAGTATTAGTAGAAGCAAATGGAAATTACAGATTGATCAGGAGGAGGGATACGCTTGAAGATCTAATGGGCAAGTTTGTGGAATGATAAATACATTGCGGAATACTTTTCAGTTACTATCTTTACTTTGACATAAGAGTGAAAGGGATAAATTAATATATACTTTAACTTTAATAAGTTCATGGTAATTATGGATAACAATTTTTTTGTGAAATCACATGGCTTAGGGAATGAATATATTGTTCTTGATAGTGAAAATATTAGTTTTCAGTTAACTACAAATGCAATCAGGAGACTCTGCAATATACATTTTGGGATAGGTTCGGACGGAATCGTAATGAAAGTACCTTCCGGGAAAGCTGATTTTGGCTTCAGGGTTTATAATCCTGATGGATCAGAGGCAGAAAAGAGTGGCAATGGTTTAAGAATACTCTGCAAATATTTATACGATTATGGTTTTACAAAAAATAAACAGTTTTCATTGGAGACATTGACAGACGTTGTATATGCAGAGATTGTCGAAGAGAAAGATGGAAAGGCTTTCAAGATCACGGTGGATATGGGGAAGGCAGTTTTTACAAGTGCCAATATACCGGTGAATTCTCAGAAGTCTGAATTTATAGGTGAAATTATTGGGGTTGGGGATAGGAAATTTGAAGTGAATTGTGTTTCTGTTGGAAATCCCCATTGTGTAATAATTAAGGATGACCTGAATGAAGAGGAGATTAAAAAATATGGTCCGCTCATTGAAAATCATACATTGTTTCCTAACAGGATCAATGTTCAGTTTGCTAAAGTTCTTTCCCGCAACGAAGCCCAAATATTGATATGGGAGAGAGGAGCAGGATATACCCTTGCATCGGGCAGCTCATCCTGCGCTGCTTCCTCTGTTCTGGTTAAAAGGGGATTGATTGATGGAGATCTGACAATGAACATGCAGGGAGGCACACTAAAAATACAAATTGATAATGACTGGAACATTCGGATGACCGGAGAAGTAAGGGAAATAGTCAGAGGAGTTTTAAGTAAGGAATTATTACAAGACCTGCAATTGCCGGTATAATGTAATGTATTGCTATGCGAATAGGTTACGATGCCAAACGGGCTTTTTATAACCGCAGTGGATTAGGAAATTACAGTCGCGATCTGATCCGATTGCTGATGCAGTTCTATCCTGAAAATGAATATTTTTTGTATACTCCTAAAACCAGGGACAGCATACATTTTGTTGATGAAGAAAAAGTAAGTATAGTATCTCCTCAAAAAGCCAGCAGATTGACTCAGGCCTACTGGCGATCCTGTCAATTAAAAGATCAGCTTCTAAAAGATAAAATCAACCTTTATCATGGACTTAGTAATGAATTACCAAAAGATATTCATAAAAGCATGATAAAATCAATTGTCACTATTCACGATCTTATTTTTTTACGGCATCCGGAATGGTATCCTGCAATTGACAGGTTCATTTATAAGAAAAAATTCAGTTACAGCTGTAAGATTGCTGATGCGATACTAGCTATTAGCCAGCAAACCAGGAATGATCTTCTGGATTATTTTCAAATTGATGAAAGAAAGATCGAAGTTATTTACCAGGGCTGTAATCATGTATTTAAACATTTTCTTCCAGATAATGAAAAGGAAAAGATTAAAGAAAAATGGAAATTGCCTGATGAATATATTTTGTATGTTGGAACAATTGAAGAAAGAAAAAACCTGCTATCCGTTATAAAATCCCTACATCTCGGGAAAATTAATATTCCTCTTGTAGTTGTCGGCAAACAGACCAAATATTACAAAAAAGTAAAAGACTATATTGATAAACACGCTGTAAAACATATTTATTTTCTTCGTGAGGTATCCGTCACGGAATTGCCCGGTATATACCAGATGGCGAGTTTGTTTATTTACCCGTCTGTTTTTGAAGGTTTTGGGATTCCCATACTTGAAGCTCTTTATTCCCGTGTTCCTGTTATCACTTCAAAAGGAAGTTGCTTTAAAGAAGCAGGAGGAGAATCATCGATTTACATAAATCCGATGGATGTTGAAGAAATGATTCATGCTATACAGAATGTTTTAAAGGATGATGAGCTTCGGAAGAATATGGCCGACAGAGGCTATGAATATGCCCGGCAATTTTCAGATGAGCAAATTGCAAAGAAAGTCATTTTATTATACGATAGATTATGTAATGAATAGTGATATAGATAAAGCAGTTAGTGTTCTCATAAAAGGCGGATTAATCTTATATCCAACTGATACAATCTGGGGTATAGGCTGTGATGCAACAAATAGCGAAGCAGTGGAAAGGATATATACTCTTAAAAACAGAAGAGATAAAAAAGCCATGTTGGTTTTACTTGATACGGAAACAAGGTTGCAACATTATGTAAGAGAAGTTCCTGAGATAGCCTGGCAGCTTCTTGAAGTATCCGACAAACCCTTAACGGTAGTCTATCCGGGGGCTAAAAATCTTGCTGCGAATTTAATGGCTGAAGATGGTAGTATAGGTATTCGTATCTCAAAAGATGAATTTTGTGCAAGATTAATCAACAAATTTAAAAAACCGGTTGTATCAACCTCTGCAAATATCAGCGACGATGTTTCTCCTTACGCATTTCATGATATTTCTGAAAAAATTAAAATGGGGGTTGACTATATAGTTTCCTGGAGACAGCATGACACGAAATCAGGCAGGGCATCGTCAATTATTAAACTTGAGACGAATGGAACTTTTTCCATTCTTAGAGATTAAATCAGACCTTCCGCTTTCATTATAATCCATTCATGAAAAAATACTCCGCAAACGTTTTCAATTTCAGGATTTGAAGAGTAATCAGGATAAAATAAGTATTCAATTTCTTAAAAATCAGCCTACTCAACAGAATTTTTGATCAGAATGTATTGACCAGAGCCTGAATACGCATCTGATTTACCATACAGCAGTAGATTTTTTAGTATAAGGGAAAAAATTGTGCTTGAAAATGCATTTCTCCGCAAACGTTTGAAACAATGCTTAGCTTTTAAAAACACCTATTTTCAGGATATTACACCTTATTATAAAGTTGAAATTCTGCTTTTTCATTAGTTACATTTGATTAAGTAATCAATGAGGAACCATAAACCTTTTCAATTTATACCTATGACAAAGAAACCGACTTTATCGTTCTGGCAGATCTGGAATATGAGCTTTGGTTTTTTAGGCATCCAGTTTGGATTTGCTCTGCAGAATGCAAATGTATCCCGCATTTTTGAAACCCTTGGTGGCGATGTGGGTAAATTATCGGTTTATTGGCTAGCTGCTCCTATAACAGGATTAATAATACAACCCATAATAGGCCATTACAGCGATCATACCTGGAACAAATTGGGTAGAAGGCGACCCTATTTTTTGGTTGGGGCCATTTTGGCCTCCATTGCTTTGTTCTTTATGCCCAACTCACCCACGCTTTGGATTGCTGTGGGCACACTATGGATTATGGATGCTTCCATTAATATTTCCATGGAACCCTTCAGGGCTTTTGTTGGTGATATGCTTCCTGCTGAACAAAGAACAATGGGATTTTCCATGCAAAGTTTTTTTATCGGTATCGGAGCAATAATCGCTTCGGCCCTGCCTTATGTTCTGACAAATTGGTTCAATGTCTCAAATATCGGAGTCGGGAATCAGATTGCTCCCAGTGTTAAACTGGCATTTTATCTGGGAGGAGTCGTATTTTTCCTGGCTGTTTTATGGACTGTATTACGAACGAAAGAATATTCTCCTGAACAATTGAAGGCATTCGATACGGGTGATAAAGATAAAACAAAAAGCACTCATGTAAGTCATGGTGAAAAGCCTTCGAATAGGATGGTGAATACCTGCTTCAGAACAGGAACGATCCTTATAATTATTGGAGTTGTATTAACGATCCCTCTTATATATATACATGTCGAAAAAGAAGTTTATATTCTTTCTATTGGATTAGTAATATTTGGCTTGTTTGAAATTTTTGCCGGATTATTTATAAAGGCCAAGAAAAAATCAGGATTTACAGAGATAGTTACCGATTTGAATAAAATGCCAAAAACTATGAGACAACTGGCTTTTGTTCAGTTTTTTTCCTGGTTTGCACTTTTTGCCATGTGGATCTATACAACCTCAGGTGTAACAAGTACCAAGTATGATATGAAACTGGGAAGAACAACCTACGAAGAATTAAAGAAATCCATTGAAAATCCGGATGTAATTTCCCAATCGGAAGGTTGGGAAAACTATAACGATATTAAAAAAGACCTGGTTCGGTTCGGAGAAAGATTTGATGCAGGCAAAGAGGTGACTGCAACGGTGAGGGTGGCTAAATTTTTTACTGATACAACCAAACAACATTTTCTGAATATTCCTTCTGAAACGACAGAAAGGCTTGAAACTATTTTAAAAGAATATAATAAAGGAGCCGACTGGGTAGGTGTTTTAATGGCTGTATACAATGGTTTTGCCGCTATTATGGCCTTTTTGATTATGGGAATGGCACGCAAGATCCGTCGTAAGGTGGTACACGCCATATGTCTGGTTGTTGGAGGTATCAGCATGGCAACCTTTTATTTTATCCCCAATCCTAATTTGTTACTTATCTCTGAATTGGGAATAGGACTGGCATGGGCTTCGATACTGGCGATGCCCTATGCTATATTAACAGGATCGTTGCCCTCGAATAAAATGGGAGTTTATATGGGCATTTTTAACTTTTTTATTGTAATTCCTCAGATTGTTGCAGCCAGCATATTAGGTTTTTGTGTTCAGTACTTTTTTGACGGCCAACCTATATATGCTTTACTGCTGGGAGGCATATCCTGGTTAATCGCTTCATTACTTGTTTTATTTGTACAGGATAACGAATAAGGACGAACTAAGATGAATGAGATAAAAGCCTGCATATTTGACCTCGACGGCGTCATTGTGGATACGGCAAAATACCATTATATGGCATGGAAAAGACTTGCCGGGGAAATGGGATTTCATTTTTCAATCGAACAGAATGAAAAATTAAAAGGCGTTAGCAGGTTAGAATCATTGGAAATATTATTAAAGGTTGGAGGAATAAAATTAAGCGAGGAAGAAAAAAAGAAAGCTGCTCAGAGAAAAAATGCATGGTATGTTGATTACATATCTTCAATGAATCCGGAAGAAATATTGCCCGGTGTAACCAGCTTTTTTGATGATCTGCGAAAAAATAAAATAAAGATTGCTCTTGGCTCAGCAAGTAAAAATGCAGGATTTATATTGCAGAGGCTTAAACTTAACGATTGTTTTGACACTGTTGTGGATGGCAATAAAATTTCCAGGGCAAAGCCCGATCCTGAAATTTTTTTGATTTCAGCGAAAGAGTTGAAGACAGATCCCCGGGAATGTATCGTGTTTGAAGATGCTCAGGCTGGTATCGAAGCAGCAAACAAGGCCGGCATGATATCGGTTGGTGTTGGTGACCCGGAGATTCTTGAGCAGGCTGATCTTGTTATTTCCGGTTTTAGCAATCTGAACTGGAAACTGCTGTATCAATGGCTGAATGTGGGATAAAGATAAAAAAATTAACGAATAGAAAACAAAAATCGGTAGTATGAAATCCGAAGAAATTAAATTGTTTAATTGTTTAATCGTTGAATCGTGAATATGACATTTGATGTGAGCTTCCGGCTTAAAATAGTTTAAATAATAAAATAAGTGGCACCTAATTAAAATATGGCTCAGAAATATATTTGAAATGAATAAATACCTGAAAATAGACCCGTGGTGCATTGTTGAAGAAGGATTTGATCCGATGAATCAACGTGCTTCCGAGAGTATTTTCAGCCTGGGTAACGGTAGATTTGGGCAAAGAGCAAATTTTGAAGAACAATACTCGGGAGATACCCTTCAGGGAAATTATCTGGCAGGTGTTTATTATCCGGATAAAACCAAAGTTGGCTGGTGGAAAAACGGTTACCCGGAATATTTTGCCAAAGTTCTTAACGCACCCAACTGGATTGGGATCGATTTCAGGATTGATAATGAAATTCTTGATCTAGCCAAATGCAAGATACTGAACTTTAGAAGGACACTTAATATGAAAGAGGGCTACCTTCAGCGTGAATATATGGTTGAGATGTCTTCAGGAATTCAAATTAAAGCATTAATAATCAGGTTCCTGAGCATGGCTGATCCTGAGGCAGCTGCAATAAAATATTCCATTCAACCCATAAATTTTACAGGAGAACTTACAATAACTTCATACCTGGATGCAGGGATCAAAAATGCCGATGCCAACTACAATGAATTTTTCTGGGATATTATTGCAAAAGACATTGAAAGAAAAAGGGGATTTATCACATCCCGAACCCGCAAGACTGATTTTGATTGTTGCATTGGAATAGATACATCAATCAGGATCAATGGGAATAAAAAAAATCAAATACCGGAATCATTGGAAGAAAATAATCTGATTGCAACAGAATACCGGATAAGTATGGGGGAAAATCATGAAGTATCAATATATAAGTATGCGGCTGTTCTCACTTCACTATATCATGAAAAATCACAACTAAGAAAAGATACCGAGAAAGTATTGGAAGGAGCGGTTCAATCAGGATTTGAAAAGTTGTTTTCCGTTCATAAGAAAAAATGGAAAGATATCTGGGAGCACAGCGACATCACGATTGAAGGAGACGATGAAGCCCAACAGGGAATACGATTTAATATTTTTCAGTTAAACCAAACGTATACCGGTGAAGATGAACGTTTGAATATCGGGCCGAAAGGATTTACCGGGGAGAAATACGGTGGAAGCACATATTGGGATACTGAGGCCTATTGTATCCCATTCTTTTTATGTACAGCATCACAAAATGTATCCAGGAACCTTTTAAAATACAGGCACAAACAGCTCGACAAAGCAATTGAAAATGCTAAAAAGCTTGGTTTTTATGGCGGTGCTGCATTATACCCGATGGTAACCATGAACGGTGAGGAGTGCCACAATGAATGGGAAATCACCTTTGAGGAGATCCATCGGAACGGAGCAATAGCTTTCGCTATTTTCAATTACATACGACATACAGGCGACTATACGTATCTTCATGATCATGGACTTGAGGTATTGATAGCCCTTTCACGTTTCTGGAAACAACGGGTGAATTATTCCATGGATAAGGAGCAGTATGTTATCCTGGGTGTTACCGGTCCCAATGAATATGAAAACAATGTAAATAACAACTGGTATACAAATACAATTGCTTCATGGACGCTGACCTATACAATGGAGGTTCTGCGGTATCTGAAAAGTAAACATCCGGACAACTATGATTCCATTATTAAGAAAACCAGCTTCCGGGAGGATGAAGAAATTAAAAGCTGGCAGGAAATAGCAGATAAGTTATATTTTCCCATAGATGAGGAATTGAATGTATTTCTTCAGCAGGAAGGGTACCTTGATAAAGAACAAATGCTGGCCGATCAGCTTGATCCGGAGCAAAAGCCAATAAACCAACACTGGTCGTGGGACAGAATATTGCGATCCTGTTTTATTAAACAAGCCGATGTGCTTCAGGGAATATACCTTTTTGAGGACCGATACGATACCGAAACCATCAGAAGAAATTTTAATTTTTATGAATCAAGAACAGTTCATGAATCTTCATTGTCTCCGTGTGTGCATTCAATTTTAGCCTCCCGGATCGGGGATATTATAAAAGCATATGCATTGTACCTGCGCACTTCACGCCTCGATCTTGACGATTATAATGATGAGGTTCATGAAGGATTGCATATTACCAGCATGGCAGGGACGTGGATGTCTGTTGTTGAAGGCTTTGGAGGAAAACGCATCAAGAATGGAAAACTGGTATTGAATCCGTTGATCCCTAAGAATTGGGAATCGTATTCTTTTAAAATCAACTTCAGAAATAGTCTTCTTAAGATATTTGTTACTAACGAGGAAATTAAAATTTCCTTATTGGATAAAAAGGAAATTTCTCTGCTTATCTACGGTAAAGAATATCAACTTACCGGTAATAAAGAAATTAAAGTACCGCAAATGAATTTTTTTACAGGTAAAAAATAGGATAAATAAACAATTACTAATCACTAATACCTATACACTATGAAGAAAAATGTCTTTGGTAAGATAGCAATTTTGTTGCTGTTTTGCTGTATTCAACTCACATTATTCGCGCAGGAGAGAGAGGTAACCGGATCGGTTACAGATCCTGACGGAGAACCTCTTCCTGGCGTGAATATTGTCATCAAAGGGACAACCCGCGGAGCGATAACAGATTTCGACGGGAACTATACTTTGATGGCAGGCGATAATGATGTGCTTATCTATTCATTCATTGGATATGCATCACAGGAAGTAACTATTGGAAGTCAGTCGGAAATCAATATCGTACTGGCTGCCGACTTAATGGAACTGGACGAGATCGTAGTCACGGGCTATGGGGTCTCCAAAAAAAGTGATTTGACAGGATCCCTTGCTTCATTAAAGGAAGATGATTTCAATCAGGGTATGGTCACTTCACCAGAAGGATTGATGCAGGGGAGAATTGCAGGAGTTCAGATCACATCGAATAGCGGGGAACCTGGTTCTGGCGTTAATGTTCAGATCAGGGGAGCGAATTCAATCCGATCGAATACCATGCCTCTGTATGTTGTTGATGGGGTACCTCTTGACATACAGAACAGCTCTCCCGACGGAGCAACAAGTGCAGGGATCAATACTGCAGGCAGTCCGACAAATCCGCTTGGTTTTTTGAACACCAATGATATTGAATCAATCGATGTTCTGAAGGATGCGTCAGCAGCAGCCATTTATGGAGCCAGGGGAGCAAATGGAGTTGTAATAATTACTACCAAAAAAGGGAAAGAAGGGCAGGCTCAGGTTAGCTACTCGGGTTATGGGACTGTCTCCTATCTTCCTAAAAAAATCGATGTTTTATCCGCAGAAGAATACGTAAGGTTCAGGGAGGATTCACTGGGGAGGACAGAAGATCATTATGGAGCGGATACTGACTGGCAGGATGAAATATTCAGAACTGCATTTACACACAGTCATAATGTAGCATTGAGCGGAGGGACTTCAAAAACCCAATATCGTGCTTCGTTCGGATATTTAGATCAGGAAGGCATTATCGATAAATCGGAAATGCAGAAATATACCGGAAGGCTTAATATTACTCAGAAAGCGATCAATGATAAACTGACGATTGATGCAAACCTTACTGCCAGCCAGCAGAATTTTAAAAGACCCCCGGTAGGAGGTCGTACTGGATTTGAAGGTGATTTATTACTGAATGCAATTATGGCGAATCCGACAATGCAGGTTTATACTGATTCAGGCTATTACCAAACCACCGTTACAAAGAGAAATCCCAGGGCCATGCTTGATCTGATTGATGATGAAACAAAGGAAAACAGGATCCTGGGAAATTTAACAGGGTCACTTGAAATTATTGATGGTCTGATCTTTAAGGTAAATGTTGGAATGGACAATAATGTTGCTGTCAGGCGTATTAACCAGAGTCAGCAGCTTAACTACCTGAGTTCCCAGGGAGGATCGGGAGACATTAATAACAAGGAACTCAGCAGCTGGGTAATTGAAAATACGTTGATGTATTCCCGTAGCTTTTCTGAAATTCACAATATCTCATTACTGGCCGGTTTCTCATACCAGAATTTTTTGATCCGCGGGTATAATGTACATACCCAGGGATATACAACAGATGAAATCCAATATACATACAACCTTGAAGGTTCTGATGTTACTCTTACATCGCCATCAGCTTTTGGTGAAAGGAATGAACTGCAATCTTTCTTTGGCAGGTTAAATTACAACCTGATGGAGAAATATCTGTTAACAGCCACTTTTCGTCGGGACGGATCATCAAAATTCGGGACCGAGAACAAATATGGAAATTTCCCTTCAGTAGCGTTTGCATGGAGGGCGTCGCAGGAAGATTTTATTCAGAACTTGAATGTATTTAGTAATTTGAAAGTTAGAATTGGCTGGGGTATCACAGGGAACCAGGAGATCGGATCGAAGCATTCTCTGTTTTCTATTGGCACCAGTACCGGAGCGAGGTCTATTATGGATGGATCAACGGTTATTCCCGGTTATGTTCTTTTAAAAACACCCAATCAGGCAATTCAATGGGAAAGTTCGGAACAGACAAATATTGGTATTGACCTGGGATTTTTCAGCGGGCGGTTATCCGGAACAGTTGACTTGTTTTCAAAGAAAACTACAAACATGTTGCTGGAAACATCTGCGAAACAGCCTTCACCAACGGCACGACAGGTTGGCAATATTAATGGTTCAATAGTGAATAAAGGAATTGAGATCGGCTTAACAGGCTATGTGTATGACCGGTCTGATTTTGACTGGACCATTACGGTCAATTTTTCGAAAATCAAGAATACGGTCAAGGATCTTGATGTGACTCAAATCGCTACCGGAGAAGCAAGCGGACAAGGCATGACGGGTGTAACAACACAGATAATTACCAACGATGAACCCATCAATTCCTTTTATGGAAGAAGATTTTTAGGGTATGATGAAGACGGAAGGAGTATTTACCAGGACACAGATGGTGAAGAAGGAGACGATCTGGTTGTACTGGGATCGCCATTGCCTGATTATACCTTCAGCATTAACAATACCTTTGTATACAAGCAATTTGATCTGAGCTTTTTCATCGAAGGAGTACAGGGCAATTTGATTTTCAATAATACGGCAAATTCAATTGGTACGGTTGGTAATATAGCTGCCGGGAATAACACATTTCACGATGTTATTACCAGCGGGGAGAATCCTTTAAATGAAGTCCGGTTTTCCGACAGATTTCTGGAAGACGGATCATACATTCGTCTCAGCAATGTGACACTGGGCTATAACTTACCAGCCAACAACATTTTCTGGATAAGCAATTTCAGGGTATATATCACGGGTAATAATCTGTTTTTAATCACTGATTATTCCGGTTATGATCCGGATGTAAATACGGATGCCAATAAGGATGGTATATCCTCTCTGGGAATTGATAATACAAATTATCCCAAAGCCAGGAGTTTTACTTTAGGATTGAATGTGACATTTTAAAATCATAAGAAAATGAAACGGATAAAAAATACAATTCAGATACTTATACTATTATTTCTGGGATTTTCATTTCCTGCCTGCACCGATCTGGAGGAAGAGATCCTGGATGAAACAAGTGGTTTGGAACTCATCAATCAGGAGGAGAATTTACCAAGTCTTGTTGGTCCCGTTTATGCTGCTTTGCGTGATTTTTGGTGGCGCCAGAGTGTTTGGGGACTTCAGGAAGCCACAACGGATGAATGTATGTTTCCAACAAGAGGAAATGACTGGTATGATGGTGGTGTTTGGGTGGAAGCTCATCTTCATACTTGGTCACCTGATCATCGTGATGTTAGAGATACATGGGACAGAATTTCCACTGGTCTTGCAAGAGCGAACTATGTATTGCTGCTTCTTGATGATTTTGAAGAAACAGAAGAAATACGATTGTATAAAGCAGAATTAAGGTTCTTTCGTGTTTTCTACATGTATTATTTTATAGATCTTTACGGACAATGTCCTTACAGGGAATATACAGAAACCGATTTTACAAAAAACCCTCAGATCTGGGACAGACCAACTACTTTTAATTACATTATTGAGCAAACCGAGTCAATTCTTCCCGAATTGGGAGACAAATATAGTGTTCCCTACGGCCGGGTGAATAAAGATGTGGCAAGGATGTTCCTTGCAAAATTATTTCTCAACCAGGAAGTATATACAGACACCCCCGGCTGGACCGAATGTGTTCAATATTGCAATGAACTGATCAACTCAGGGAGATACGCTCTTGCAGATGACTACTTTGATATCTTTTCGGTTGAAAACCAGCAATTCTTTACGGACAATGACGAAGCAATTTTTGTAAGTGTTATGGATGATGAACAGGATATGGGAGTTGATAATAATGTTCAGTGGGTACACCCAACTTTACATTATTTTCAAACGCTTGGTAGTACTGCATCCGGCACAAATTATGGTCCCTGGAACGGATGCGTTGTACCGGAAAGTTTCTTTAATAAAATGGATACTGCAAATGATCTGAGATTCCAGGACGACAGGATCAAAGCAACTACAGGTGCAAATCTTGGATTTCTTATTGGTCAGCAATACGATGAAAATGGAGTTCCACTTACTACACGCCAGAGTGAGCCGTTAATTTATACACCTGAATGTCCTCTCTCGGGAGCAAACGAAGCGCAAGGTGTGAGAGTACTTAAGTATGAACCAAAAATACCACCTATTAATCAAGCCAGAACGGATAACGATTATGTTATATGGCGAATAGCGGACACGTACCTCATGAGAGCAGAAGCTCAGTTCAGGATAAATGGCCAAGGACTGGATGATTTAAATGCAGTACGCACTCTACGCGGATTGGATCCTCTGGGTTCAATAACCGAACAGGCAATAATTGATGAAAGAGGATTTGAGCTTTACTGGGAAGGCCACAGGAGGCAGGATCTGATCCGGTTTGGAATGTTTACCGATGCCTGGACTGAAAAGCCGGTAACAGAGGCTACCAAAGAAATCTTTCCAATTCCTCAGAGGGCTTTGGATGCCTATAACGATGAAAATCTGATTCAACAAAATCCAGGATATTAATAATTACTTGAAAAGCCCGGAAAATATAGCCGGGCTTTTCTTTCCCTAACAGTTTATTTATGCTCCGAAATACAGTTTTTTTCTTTCTATTGCTCATTCATGCAAATACGTTTGTTTACTCTCAAAACGAATTGTCGGTTCATCGGATCGATCCCCCGTTCTGGTGGTCAGGAATGGAATACAATCAGATTCAACTGCTTGTTCACGGAGAAAACCTGACCGGCACAGAAGTAAAATCCAATTCTGATTATATACAAATAAATAAAGTACATTCTCCGGATAATAGCCACTACCTCTTTCTGGATATTGAAATTAAACATGAAGCAGAACCAGGTAATTACAACTTAATTTTTACAGGAAAAAATCAGGAAACAGTTCAACATAGATTTGAACTTAAGGAGCGTGAATTAAAAGACAATATCAGGCAGGGATTTGACTCCCGCGATGTGATTTATTTGCTGATGCCCGACAGATTTTCGAATGGTGATCCTTCAAACGATGACATGGAAAAGATGCTGGAAAAAGCAAACAGGGATGATCCTGACGGTCGCCATGGAGGAGATCTCAGAGGGATTATAAATCATTTGGATTATGTTGCCGGTATGGGTTTTACCACCTTGTGGATCAATCCTCTTGTGGAAAACAATATGTCCGTATTGTCCTATCATGGGTATGCCATTACCGATCATTACAACACCGACCCCAGATTTGGAAGCAACGAGGATTATATTGAACTGATAAACCAGGCACACAGCAAGGGACTGAAGGTCATTATGGACATGGTTTTCAATCATGCAGGTACAAATCATTACCTGGTAAAAGATCTGCCAGCGCCGGACTGGGTGAATCAGTGGGAAGAATTTACCAGGTCAAATTTCAGAGGTGAAGTAAAAATTGATCCTTATGCTTCGGAGTATGATAAAGTATTAATGAGTGAGGGTTGGTTTGATGTTACCATGGCAGACCTCAACCAGGAAAATCCATATGTTTTAAAATACCTGATCCAAAACTCCGTCTGGTGGATCGAATATGCACGGATTGACGGGATCAGGATGGATACGTATCCCTATCCCGATAAAAAAGCAATGGCCGAATGGGCAAAGACAATTCACAAACTGTACCCATCGTTCACAATTTTAGGAGAGATCTGGCTGCAAAAACCTTCGCATACTGCTTACTGGCAGAATAATGACCGGAATTATGATGCATACAGATCGTATGTACCTGTTGTAACGGATTTCCCATTGCATTATGCCGTAATTGAAGCACTGAATGAAGAGGAAGGCTGGACAAAGGGACTAGCGCGATTGTATTACATTCTTTCACAAGATTTTCTTTACAAAAATCCTGATAACCTGTTGATATTCCCTGATAACCATGACCTGAACAGGTTTTATACCTCCCTCGGCGAGAATCCGGCTAAATTTGAACTGGGTATAGCATTTTTACTTACGACACGTGGCATACCTCAAATCTATTACGGAACGGAGATACTAATGACAGGGGAGGAACACAAAGGACACGGATTTATACGGCAGGATTTCCCCGGAGGATGGAGCGGAGATACGATAAATGCCTTTACAGGGGAGGGACTGAATTCAGAACAGCGTGAAGCGCAGGAATTCGTGAAAACGATTTTGCAATGGAGAAAGACAGTGCCAGCGGTTCAGAACGGAGATCTGATGCATTTCATACCCGAAAACAATACCTATGTCTATTTCAGGTATACCGATACGGAATCGGTAATGGTTGTTCTGAATAAAAACAAAGATGACATATTGCTAGATACGGACAGGTACAGAGAACGGCTGGATGGTTTTTCATCAGCCGTAAATGTACTGACCCATGAAAAGATCAGCAACCTGGATGAACTTGAAATCAGTGGTATGTCACCCTTAATTCTTGAATTGAAAAAAACAAATGAATAACATAGTAACAATGACAAAAAAGAAACTCCGGAAAGAATGCTTGGCGATGATCTCAATTGGCATATTGTTCCTGGGTATTTCCTGTCAACAGGACCAAAAGAATAATGTAAGAAAAGACATCTGCGGACTGGCTTCTCCCTTGGTTTTTTATTCAGATACATTAATACTTCATGTACAGGATTACTTCGAAGATCCGTTCCTTATCGATACAATACTCTTTCCTGTTCAACTCAGTTCAATCCCTTCGGAAGATAAACAAGTTTACTACCTTATTCGGAAGAAAGAACTTCCGCCACTTACCGTAATCAGGTTTAAGACAAAAGATGGTCAGGAATATTCCATTTTATTAAAAAACCTGAAAAAAGAAAAAGTAACAATCCGTTTTGATCCCGGAGTGAAAAAATACAAAACTGTAAAAGTAAGGGGAAGTTTAAACTTTTGGAATGTTAATCTTTCCCGTATGTTACAGAAGGATGGGATTTGGAAAGAAGATTTTGAGCTTATGCCCGGTGAATACCAATATCTTCTCGTGGCCGATGGTAAGGAAATAGTAGATTTTTCAAATCCGGATTCTGTCGACAACAATATGGGAGGATTTAACTCACTTTTAAAGGTTGGAAAATACCAGCAGGAGGAACTGCCTTTTTTGCTAACTGTGAATTACAATAAGGAAGAAATTCATTTAGAATGTAATGAAACTTTATCGGGAGTATTTGCCTTTTGGCAAAATTTGCTTCTTGAAACTGAATTACAAAAAAATCATATTGTCGTTAAAATACCTGGGAGTATGCGTGCAACCAAACGATCCTATATTAGAGTGTATGCGTATAGTGAAGGTGGATTGTCAAATGACATTCTTTTACCTCTTGAAAATGGGAAAATATGTACAGATGCTGATGAGATTACACGCAATGACAGGCAAAGTATGATCCTATATTTCCTGATGGTGGACCGCTTCCGAAATGGCAACACAGAAAATGATGAAAAAGTGGATGATCCTGAAATATTACCCAAAGCGAATTATTTTGGAGGGGATATACAAGGAGTTACAAAAACACTTGATGAAGGGTACTTTGACCACCTGGGAATAAACACCATCTGGCTTTCCCCCATTACGCAAAATCCAACCTCAGCGTATGGCTTATACAAAGAACCACACACACGTTTTTCCGGTTATCACGGCTACTGGCCCATATCTTCGGTAAACATCGATTACCGTTTTGGCACAGCAAAAGAATTTCAGGATCTCGTAAATGATGCACATAAGAAGAATAAAAACATAATCCTCGATTATGTAGCCAATCATGTGCATGAACTGCATCCTGTGTACCGGCAGCATCCCGGGTGGGCGACCAGCCTCTATTTGCCCGATGGTACACTGAATACCGAAAAATGGGATGAATACAGGCTGACCACCTGGTTTGATACGTTTCTGCCAACACTCGATCTGAGCCGGCCGGAAGTGGTTGAACCTATGACCGATTCGGCGGTATTCTGGATCCGGGAATACGGGATTGACGGTTTCCGGCACGATGCAACAAAACATGTCGATGAACTCTACTGGAGAACCCTTACCCGCAAACTGAAAGAAGTTACATCATGTGATCCGATGGTTTATCAGATCGGTGAAACCTATGGCAGCCCCGAACTGATAAACAGTTACATCAGTACAGGAATGCTGGACGGACAGTTTGATTTTAATGTTTACGATGATGCCGTAGCTGTTTTTGCAAGAGACGGCGAATCTTTTGAACGGCTTGGGAATAGCCTTACACAAAGCCTAAGGTATTATGGCTATCATAACCTGATGGGGTATATTACAGGCAATCAGGACCGGCCGAGATTTATCTCCCTGGCAGGAGGAAGCCTGAAGTTTGATGAAGACAGCAAGTATGCAGGCTGGAACCGGCAGATCGGTGTGGGTGATCAGGAAGGGTATGAAAAACTCAAGATGTTGCATACGTTTAATCTTACAATACCGGGAATTCCTGTCATCTATTACGGAGATGAAATTGGTTTGCCCGGGGCAAATGATCCGGATAACAGGAGGTGGATGAAGTTTGAGGACCTGTCAGAAGAGGAAAAGGGAGTAAAAACAGTGGTTCAGAAATTGACAGGGATAAGGTCTTCTTCTATGGCTCTGCTCTATGGCGACCTGCAGATTTTACATTGCGATGAGACTACCTTCGAATTTATCCGGAGCTACTTTGATGAGTTTGCCCTGGTAGTTTTCAATAAGAGCAAAGAGCCGGCAGAAATATCCCTTGAGCATATATTGTTTTTGGGATCAAAGGATCTTAAAGCTCATTTCGGATCGACTTTTAAATTATCAGAAACTGAGTTGGCAATAATGCT
>Ga0315533_1000143_pt1 | contig 66743 bp, 60 predicted proteins | sample SalMarSW160130MG_FD_203081 | JGI IMG/M metagenome (GOLD analysis project Ga0315533, IMG submission 203081) | Salt marsh sediment microbial communities from the Plum Island Ecosystem LTER, Massachusetts, United States - Salt Marsh Sediment SW1601-30 ...
CATTGGGGATAGAGACTATGGACAAATTTTTGGAAGAAACTTTACATTACAAGAGGGAAACCTAGAGGAACGTTCACCTGACACCAATTGGACTGCTTGGAGAATATTCCTATACGACCATTCAACAAACAACTTTATGATGCTCAACATCAAAACGCATAAAGGCTCTACTTCCTTTGGAAACCCAACTTTCACATTTCTAAAATCCCCAAACGGAAAAGACTGCATAGTAGTGACCTATTTTCTTTTTTCGGAAGGAGCGAAGAGCGGAGAGGCTGGAGAACTAATTTTCTACAAGGAATTCGAAACAGAACAATTCAACCTAACGTATGAAGACAAGCCATATTTCGTAGTGTAACTTCCAATTCCATAGTCACGGTTTTCAGCTTCACTGATACTTGTATAAGCTTCAATGTGAGTGGATTAAACGCTTCTAAAGGCTTTTGTATCATAGAAATTCCCAAAGAGCTTGTTCAAAACATGTGGCAAGACAACTACACTGTGCTGTTAAAAGGCAAAGAATGGTCGTTCGGAAATTGGACCAATGAAGAAAGCACGTACATATACGTTAACTACATCCACTCAACGCATGAATTGGTAATAATTCCAGAGTTTCCATCATTCCTTATTCTACTACTATTCATGACAGCAACACTGCTAGCAGTCATAGTCTACCGAAGAAAGCATTCTATGTAATTGACTATCCCTTAAACAAGCAATCAAAGAACTAGTTAGATGCATTTAGAGCTAGCTTGCAAACTTCTAAAATATGAGAAATGCGGAAAAGTTATAGCAGAACCAAAAGAACTAATCAGAATTATGAAGAGGTAGCCTATGCTAGATAGAAGGCTACACTTGAAAATTGATGAGTATTTGATAGAGCATGATATTGTAGATAGAAGGGTAGAAAGAGAGCAAACTTTTATGTAGACTTCTAGGTTCTCATGTACACAGAAGAGCAATGGAGAAAAAACTCTTAGACTGGATAAATTCAAATCGCGATAAAGTTCTCGAGTCTCCTCGGAAAGAGATTTTCAAAAGAGGAAGACCTCCACAGAATTTCAAAATAGTTGAGGTTGATGAAGACAAGAAACGCATCAAAGTAACGCATTAGAGTAAAATTTATGAAGAAGGGCACGCTTCTGCCTCTGGAGTTCTGGAGATTTGACAAAGTTATTGAACTCATTGCAAAAGGAGACTGGATTCGACTAGGAACAGGACTAAGTGCAGATGACCCTTCAACAATTGAATGGAAATTACAAGAACATGCTAAGAAATTATATGGCAGAAAAACAGATTTCAAAATAGCTCCTCACATAGCTGATATTCTGGTTTTGTCTGGAATTGCAAAGTCGGTATGTCGCACACTTCAACTCCGTCGCAGAAAGGTTTAAAACTTTTAGAACATATCGGTTTAATTTGAATTGGTGAGATTTTGATTCTGAAAAGAAACATCGCCTTGGTGGCGCATGACAATAAGAAAGATGATTTGGTGGAGTGGGCTGATTTCAATAAAGAAACATTGGCTCTTCACAACTTGTACGCAACTGGAGACACCGGTAAAAAAATTATCGAGAAAACTGACCTAAGGATTACTTTACTCAAAGGTGGATCTTATGGTGGAGACATGGAGCTTGGCGCTTTGATTGCTAACGAGAAATTGGATTATTTGATTTTCTTCTGGGATCCTTTGCAATCTCTTCCTCACGATGTCGACGTTAAGGCGCTTCTTAGGATAGCCGTCTTGTATAATGTGCCGACTGCTTGTAATAGGGCGACAGCGGATCTAATAATTTCCAGTCCATTGTTTCACAGTCAAGAATACAAGCCGAAAAAGGAACGAGCCAAAAAGTGATTTCTTGTGTGTGGCACATCTCTAGTCCAGATTTTATTTGGCTCCAAATATGCTTGGCACTTTCTCGCGTGCTAAGGCTTTTAAGAATTGAACCCTTTGAATATCTTGGGAAGGTCAAGGTTTTGTGGAAGGTAAAAGATGTGATGGTTACAAATGTAGTAACCGTTGACGCTGGTGTGAATCTGAGGAAGGCGGTTGAACGAATGAATAATCATGAGATAGGTTGCTTGGTCGTGCTGGAGAAAGGAAGTTTCGTGGGAATGTTAACTGAGCGTGACGTTCTGAAGAGAGTCGTAGTCAAAGCTCGAAATCCCGATGAGACACTTGTAGGAGATGTTATGTCTAAGCCTTTGGTAGTTGTGGAACCTGAGGCAAGTTTGGAAGAAGCAGCTAAGTTAATGTTTGAAAGAAGAATTAAGAAATTGCCAGTGGTAAAGAATAAAGAGCTTGTAGGTCTTGTCACAATGACAGACATAGCACGCATCCATCCGCAAATGGTCGAGTATCTTAAGAGCCTCGCCACGAAATATGATCTGCCCAAACGAATGGAAAAGGTTATTCACTACTATGTAGTGTAACGTGCATAGTATCTATAACCGTTAATCCACTTCTATAACGTTGCACAAGGCAGAAATACTTCGCCACAGTTTCTGCACGCGCTGAAAAGTTATGTTTGTCTAAGTGACCATTGTCTTTTAGTTTTGCAAATTCAACATACAAGAATCAAGTTAGAAGTTGTTGTTTTTTTCATACGAGAAGAAAAAACAACTTCTGAAGGCTCGATAATTATGGTGACTTGCAACACAAGAATGGTTCAATCACTCAAACTAGATAAGTTACAGCCAACTCGTCAGAGTCCAATACTATATGATTTCTTTTGCTGCTTTTTTGTAGATTTCCAAGTCATGCCTCGTGAACAAGACAAACACTACCTTGTCGAGTTTCTCTTCTTTCTCCAGAAACTCTTTCACCGTTGTTAGGGCTATTCTGCTTGCTTTCTCGATGGGATATCTGTATGCACCTGTGCTCATTGATGGAAACGCTATGGTTTTCAGTCCCTTAGACACTACTAGTCTTAGTGAGTTGAGGTAGGCTTCTGCCAAAAGTTCTGGTTCGCCACAGGTGCCTCCACGCCAGACCGGCCCAACAGTGTGGATAACGTGTCTAGCTTTTAAATTGCCTCCTGAACTAATGACTGCTTTTCCTGTTGGGAGACCATCAGGCCATTCTGTAGCTCTTACGCGTTTGCATTCCTCAAGGATTTTCGGTCCGCCTTTACGGTGGATTGCCCCGTCTACGCCTCCGCCGCCCATGAGAGTTGAATTAGCTGCATTCACTATAGCATCGGTACCTTGCTCAGTTATGTCTCCTTTAACCAAAAGAATTTTCGCTTTACTAACTTGAAATTCGTTACCCGCCATCTTTTCCCCAACTATCATTGCGTTTTCATATTTTCGATAAAGCGTGCTTGCAATTTTATTATTTCTGTGCTGTCTTTCGCTTTCGCGTAATTCTCTAATCTTTCCTGATTCAATTCGATAAAAGTATGTCCCCATTTGAAAATGGAAAGCAGCTGGCTGGCTTTTTCTCTAAATCCAGCAATGAACAAGGCTGCAACCAGAGCCTCCACTGTAGTGAGTTTTGTTGGTTTGCCAAAGTTAACAGGGTTGCCTGCGACTAGAATTGGTAGGCAACGGGATGTTCCCCTCACACGTTTTGGCAGGACTTTTTCTGCGTGTTCCCAACTGCAGTCTAAGGCGGCTAACCCAAATTTTTCAATACGTTGCCTGTCAGCTGGGGAAAATGCGGTTTTTGAGAATGGGTTGAGAACAACGGCTCTTTTTGGTAAAAGCCTTATTTGAGTCACTAATCGAACTAGTCCGTGATGTTTGAGCTTTAAGGCTGTGCATTTTTTGGGGTCGCATTGCCCAGCGTGGTAAACAATGATCCTAACTGGTTTTTGCACTCGTTTTTCGCACCCTTAAGTGACTCATGGGATCATTTAAAACATGTGGAATCCACTCAAGCAGATCCGTTGAAACCATGTGATAACCTTTCTCTTCAAAAACAAAGTCTCCAGCAGCACCATTAACAAAGGCTCCAGCAACAGCAGCCTCAAAAGGGTCAATTTGCTGGGCTAGAAAAGCACCAACAACTCCCGAAAGCACGTCTCCGGTTCCACCAACAGTCATTCCCGCATTACCAGTGAAATTCAGTTTAAAATTTTTTCCGTCAGAGATTGTGTCCACCGCCCCCTTCAACAATACCACTGCAGCCAGCTCTGCCGCAGTTCTTTGCACCACTGCAACTCTTTCATCGAAGGTCTCTGGCAGTTTTTCACCAGTTAGTACAGCGTATTCCCCAGCGTGAGGCGTCAACACCAAAGGCACGTTCAAAGGTCTCTTGAACTCTGCAAAGGCTTTCAAGCCGTCTGCATCCAGGAGCAGTGGTTTGCCAGCGCCTTCAACAGCCTCAACAATAGCCCTAACAAACTCTCTTGCTTCAGTATGCAAACCAAGACCAGGCCCCAAAACAACTGCGTTGGCTATTTCTATGTACCTTCTTAAGCCGGGTACGTTACTTGGTTTGAGGTGTTCACCATCAAGTTTTATGGTGATTAGATTTGGCGACATGGAAGATATGGCATAGGCTGTTTTGGCTGGGGCTGCAACATAAGCTAGATCAACACCAGTTCGTAAGGCAGCTAGAGCCACTAGAGCTGGGGCTCCAGAAAAAGTTTTGCTTCCTCCAATGATTAGTAGGCGTCCGAAATCTCCTTTGTGTGATTTTCGTGGACGTGGTTTCGTCTCGAATAGAACGTCTCCAGGACCTGCCAGATTTTCGAATTCTTTGGGTAAACCTATGTCTTTCACAACTAGCTCGCCAACGTAGTCTTTTGCGTTTTCAAGTCCTTTTTTCGTTTTGTGAAATGTTATTGTCAAGTTGGCTTTCACAGCTTTGCCTAAGACTTCACCGGTGTCAGCGTCTATTCCGGTTGGCACATCAACTGCCACTCGGAAAGCATCAATAGCGTTAATTTTTTCAACTAACTGTAGAATTGGCGGTCTTAACTTTCCTTTTGTGCCGGTTCCAAGCAGTGCATCGATGATTATTTCAGCGTTTACTTCTGGTATAAGAGAGCTGTCGTACACTTCGTAAATGGGAACGCTTTCTTTCAGGAATTGTAGAGCTTTCCAGTTTTCTAAGGCTTCCTTATGAGCGATTTGCCTAGCCTCTCCTGCGAGGATTACTTTAACTTTGAAACCTTTTGAAGAAAGATGTCTCGCTGCAACGAAGCCATCGCCACCGTTTCCTCCTAACCCGCAAAAAATCGCAACTGATTTGTCTGGTTTAAATCTTGAAGCGATTTCCAATGCCACATTGTGTCCGGCATTTTCCATGAGCTGAAGCCTGGAAACCCCGAAATATTCAGCGTTCAATTCCAAAGCACTCATTTCCGTGCTTGTAATAGAGTTCTTTGTGTTGCTTTCTTCCAACATGGTTAAACCCAATAGCTAATATGATTACATACATTTACCTTTTATGCGAATAAACATATCTCCTAATTCAAAAAGAGATCTGGTCGGAGTTGGGTGAGGGACTTTTTGACGAACAGCCAAAAACAAAAACAGTGGTCCATTTATTTGACTTGAGTCCTTCTTGAACAGAATTCTTTCACCATCCAAACAGCAGCTTCAACACGTTTTCTGGAGATAATCCATAAAACGTTGATATAACATCAACATTAGAAATTTATGAAACAGAAATCCATAGCAACCTACACATTTAAATAATATTCTAATATTTTGGGCAACCTCTCTTGGCTTCAACGTACAACAAATTGATTCGCCAGATTCTACCAAGTTTTTTGCATAAGGTCTATTGAAAATGTTAACGAACCTATCGTAATCCTTATTGTTAACGCTTTCAAATATCTTTCTCATCACTTGCCAAGAACTAAACTCTGGCAGTAGCTCTCTGTCGAGCAACAAGTCATAATCGAGATTTTGGTGTATTGCTTTAGCACATAACTTGGCAGATTTTATTGCCCATTTCAGACCAAAACCAAAGGCGGGATCGGTAAAGGAACCAGCATTCCCAATAACATATAGATTGCCCCTATGGTAGGATGAAAAATCATACCAGCTCACAAAGTCCACCCATTCATCGAGGACTTTCCACCCTCTTGATACAGCAAGTTCTTTTAGTCTTTCACGGTACACTCTAAAATGTGCCCTTTTCCAAATGGACGCTGAAATCAATGAAGCTTCACGTTTTGAGAAAGGTATGACGTAAGCATATCCGTGAAACGAAAGATAATTGTCAAGCCAGATTGCCATCCATTCGGGGTCGAAGTCGCCCTTTATTGTCAAGCCGACTCCTGTCCCAACTTGCTTTGGCATTCTCGACCTAAGACCAGTTTCTTCTGCAATTCTAGAACGATAACCATCGGCGGCGACAATTACGTCGAATTCGTCCTCTAATTGCCTTTTGCTTCTCACCCTTGTTCCATAATGAATAGGAATTAACCTTTCAATGTCTTTTCTTGCTTTAGCCTCGATGCCGTTTAGTCCACCCACCTCGTAGAAGAAACCTACATTTCCCTTAAGAGATGCTACAAAATTTGGAGAACGTATCTCAAGCCTTTTCATATTACGACTAGGTTGCAGCTCGGGGACGTTTTCAAGAAAGTGCACGCTTCCTTCCATCTGTCTTGGTCTGGTGGGGCGATCTTTGGGCGTCATCTCAAAGATTTCAACATCATAACCAAGGGTATGTAATGCCTTGGCGCATGTCGTCCCTGCTATTCCTGAGCCGACTATAGCTATTCTCGTTAGGTTCTCCTCCATGCTCACAATCTGCGGTAACGCTTCGTATTAAGTCCTTGAAAATAAAAGGTTTACTTTTTTGTCATTTTTCTCTCTGACTAATCATTGATAAGCCTATTTCAGGCTTCTTGGTGTTTTTTGGTTGAAAACGCCTCTTTCTGTGTAACATGGAAAAGTAGACTTATTTTTTGCACGGAAAACGAATGTTTTTATAACTAAAACACATATTTTTTTGTATGGATTTAATCTTTCAGTTCAATCAAAATTGGTATGTTCTATTTTTCGCTTTCTTGTTATCATGGCTGATTATGTCAATCAGTAGAAAAAGCTATGGGAATAAAAAGGAAGCCAAAGAACAGCTTTGTTTGGCTTTGAGTGGTTTACTTGCTCTATTACTTATGGAAATCTTTGCTACATCTACGAACCTATGGCATTACAACCCTGAGAATTGGCCAATAATTTTGTGGCCAACGTATTTTGTTGCAATATTATTTGGATATCAATTGTTAAGGTTCATTGAAGGACTTTTCTCTTAACCTTTTTTCAATTTCACACATTTACCTCGTGAAAATTGATTTTCGTTCAGGTTACAGAAATTTAAAAAAGATGAAGTTTTGGGGGAGATGTCTCTTGATTTACGAATTGATGCTTGGAAAATAGAAGTAATGTAGTAAAATATTTTAATGCAGAGAGAGCACACATTACACGAGGAATTTAAATGCCAACAGCATTTGTGCTAATAAACACTGAGATAGGTTCAGAAGCAAATGTGCTAGGGACATTGAAGAAAGTTGAGGGAGTTGATGAAGCGTTCGCTGTTTACGGAGTCTACGACATAATTGCAAGGGTTAAAGCAGACACTATGGATAAGCTTAAGGAAATCGTAACTTGGCGTATCAGAAGGCTTGACAAGGTTAGGTCAACATTGACGATGATAGTAGTAGAAGCGTCAAAATAGCACAAAATCCCTCTTTTTATTTTTGCAAGTAACCTTTTAACATTCCAGTTCAATCTTCTAACTCAAAAGGGAACGTGTTGCCGTAAATGACCATAAAAACAATGCACATTGGATTGGATGACACTGATTCGCCGAGAAAGGGATGCACCACATATATTGCTGCTCTTCTCGTGGAAAAACTGCAAAGACTGGGAGCCGAATTCATTGACCACCCAAACTTGGTTAGGTTAAATCCAAACGTGCCATGGAAAACTAGGGGGAACGGGGCACTATGTTTGAGAATGAAATATAATGAAAGCGATGAAGATGAAATCAAAGAAACGGTCATAGGCACATTGGAAGAACATGCAGATTTCGATTATGAAGGAACAGACCCAGGTGTAGTCTTCTTTGAAGGAACCAGAATTCCGAAGGAAGTAAAAACGTTCTCAAAAAATGCAGTCACGGGAATTGTAAATCTTGATGATGCTTTGAAGCTTTTGAAGAGGTTTAAGGCTGAGGCTGTTGGTTTTAAAAAATGTCGAGGAATCATAGGCGCTTTGGCAGCTGTTGGCGAAACCTTTGAAGGCGACTACACTTTTGAAATCCTTGTGTATCGCGTTCCAGAAAATTATGGTTTGAAAAGAAGAGTTGACGAATCTTCAATTGTTGAGATGGATAAGGCGACAGTACCCTACACTTTCAACAATGTTGACGAAGAAAAAGAAAGGGTCATCATAACACCGAGAGGCCCAGACCCTATTCTTCTCGGTATCAGAGGCGAAACTCCAGAAATCGTGAAGAAAGCATATGAAATGGTCAAGCCCCTTGAACCTGTTGAAAGATGGGTTATTTTTCGCACTAATCAGGGAACGGACGCCCATCTGAAACGAGTTAAGCAGTTGAGTCAAATAAAACCATATAACCCAGTGATTACCCGAGGAACCGTGGTGGAAAACCCGAAGATAATCCCGAGAAGACACGTAATTTTCTCAATTAAAGACGAAAGCGCACACGTTGATTGTGCAGCTTATGAACCGACAGGTGTTCTCCGCAAGGCTGCAAGAAAGCTGATTGCAGGAGACCACGTGGAAGTCTACGGGGGTGTTCGCGCTCCTTCACAAAGTTACCCGCTCACTATAAACCTTGAAAAAATCAGGCTTCTAAAGCTTGCACCAAGAATCGTTTATTACAATCCGGTTTGCCCAAAGTGTGGAAAGCGACTGAAATCCATGGGAAGAAACAAGGGCTTCAGATGTGAAAAATGTGGTTCAAGATACACTGATTTTGGAAAAATCGAGGTCAAAATGGAGCGTGAAATAAAGAAAAGCCTGTACATGACTTCGACTCGGTCTCAGAGGCATCTGACTAAGCCGTTTAGGCGTTACGGACTGGAGAAAAGGCACACAACATTTAAAGGGTTAATTGAGGATTGGCATTTTCCTTAATCCTTATTCTTTGTTCACTTTGAAGATTTCGCAAAGCAATTGATATAGCTCGTCTCCACCCTCAACTTTTGAAAACATGCCTCTTTCAGTTTTAAGTATGCGCCCAACAGCGTGGTATGTTTGCCTCCATTCCAACTCCTTCCACATCATACGGTAATTTTTCAGTTCAATCCACGCTCGGAAGATTAAAACAACAAACATGCCTAGGGTAAGTATGAGGTTCAGTATGTATATCTCAAGTATGTCCATGCTTTTTCACCTCCCTTCTTATGACATGACTTGCAATTATGGGCAATAACCATTTAAATCAAACTTGCGCTAGCATATGTAAGAGGAAAGGCTTAATGAGTGCTGTTTTGCCGTCAGTAGTTTACCAGTTAGGTGTGGGTGGAATAGGCGGCTTCATAGTCGGATATGCGATTAAGAAAATAAGCAAACTCATAATTGTTTTGATGGGCTTGTTCATAATTTTCCTTCTTTACCTAGGCACAAGCGGGATAATAAGCATAAACTATGAAGAGCTTTGGAACGCACTGTCTAGTTTGCTCGGTCGTGCTAGTCAAGCAGCAGGATGGCTTGTCGGCTTAATATCCCTTTTACCTTTCATGGGAAGCTTCTTGGCTGGCTTCTTGCTTGGCTTCAAACTTGGATAGTGAAATGGTTAAATGTTTGATTCTCGATAATCTTTTGGAAAACGCTGATTTCAGCACGTCGAGGGTCTCAACATTGAAAAAGTTTCCAAAAGAGGAATATAGCATACCGTTCTTTAAAGAAGAAGGTTACGTAAGGAAATTGTGTCCCAAATGCAAAGATTATTTTTGGACGCAAAATCCAGACCAAGAAACTTGCGGGGAAGCAACCCCTGAAGGCTGCGCATCCTACACGTTCATAAATAACCCGCCGACAAGGAAAAGTTACAGTTTACGTGAGATGCGTGAGGCTTTTCTATCTTTTTTTGAAAAACATGGACACACCCGTATAAAGCCTTATCCAGTGGTGGCCAGATGGAGAGACGATATTTACCTAACCCACGCAAGCATAATAGACTTTCAGCCATACGTAACCAACGGAATTGCTCCACCACCAGCAAATCCTCTTGTGATTGTTCAACCATGCATCCGCCTAGTGGACATAGCCAACACTGGACCAACTTTCGGCAGACACCTGACAATTTTTGAGATGGGCGGGCATCACGCATTTAATTATCCGGACAAGGAGATTTACTGGAAAGACCAAACTGTAAGATACCATCATGAGTTTATCACAAAAGAGTTGGGAGTGAAATCTGAAGAAGTCATCTATAAGGAAGACGTCTGGGTTGGCGGTGGAAACGCTGGTCCAGATGTTGAATCCATTGTTCGAGGTTTAGAAGTTGACACACTTGTTTTCATGCAATACAAAGTCTTCAACAACGAATTTGTTAAGTTGCCCATAAGGACTGTTGACACTGGTTATGGAATAGACCGTTACGCATGGCTTTCTCAAGGTGTGCCGAGTTGTTTTCATGCAGTTTACGGCGGCTTGCTTGACAAAATTTTTGAAATGGCTGGGATAGGCAAGATTGACAACGATTTACTAATGAAGGTAGCTGAGGTTTCCGGCTTAGTAAGCTTGGATAAAACAGCGAGTAGACTTAAAGCTAGAAAAAGAATAGCGGAAATTGTCAGAATGAAAGTAAAAGAGTTAGACGAGTTATTGCTTCCCATCGAAAACGTTTTTGCAGTTGCAGACCACACCAAATGCTTGGGCTTCATACTTTCTGAAGGCATTGTTCCATCAAACATTCAAGAAGGATACTTAGCAAGGCTTCTATTCCGTAGAGTTTACAGACTTCTGAAAATGTTGGACATACCAGACAAGCTTTACGATATTATGGACATGCAAATCGACTTCTGGTCCAAGGATTACCCGCACCTTAAGGAAATGCAAAACGAAATAATGGAAATCCTTTCAGTCGAAGAAGACAAGTTCAAAGAAACCATAGAAAGAGGCGGAGGCCTAGTGAAGCGGATCGCAGGAGAGCTAAAGACAAAGAACATTTCAGAAATCCCAGTGGAAACTTTAACTGAACTATATGATTCACATGGGCTTCCACCTGAAATTGTTAACCAATTCGCTGAAAAAGAAGGGTTAGAGGCGGAGATTCCGGAAAACTTCTATGCTTTAATCGCAGAGAGACATATGCAAGCACCCAGAAAAGTGCAAGAGGCGAAACCGGAAGAAAAGCTGGAAACAGAGGTTTCAAATCTTGCAGAAACAGAGCACTTGTACTATCAAGACCAATACATGAAGGAGTTTGAGGCAAAAGTTGTTAAAGTGATGGACAGCGAATATGTTGTTCTTGACAAAACATGCTTCTATCCAGAAGGCGGAGGACAACCAGCAGACACTGGCTACCTAGTTTTTGAAGGAAACAGAGTTGAGGTTGTTGATGTTCAAAAAGTCGGCAAGGTAATTGTCCACAAAGTGAAGGGCAAAGTTCCAAAAGAGAACAGCCTTGTCAGCGGAGTGATTGACTGGGAAAAACGATACAGTCTCATGAAGAATCACACTGCCACGCACATAGTTAATGGTGCTGCGAGACGCGTTCTGGGGCAACATGTTTGGCAGTTTGGAACACAAAAAGGTGTTGACCGCTCTAGATTGGATATTTCACATTATCGTAGGCTAACATTGGAAGAAGTACATGAAATAGAAAGATTGGCAAACGAAGTAATCTCACGAAATATTTCTGTGGAAAGTTCTTGGATGCCTAGAAGTGAAGCGGAAAAACTTTACGGCTTTAGACTTTACCAAGGTGGAGCGGTTCCAGGAAAAGAAATACGGGTTGTAAAGATTGGAGATTGGGATGTTGAAGCATGTGCTGGGACTCACCTAAAAAATACGGGTGAAATTGGATTCATCAAGATAATTCATTCAGAAAGGGTTCAGGACGGCGTGGAAAGACTTGTTTATTCTGTTGGAATTCCAGCCCTTAAGGCTGTGCAAGAAAAAGAGGAAAAACTCTGGAAACTTTCAGAAATTTTGAATGCCCCTCTTGATAAACTGGATAAGACAGCAGAAAAAATTGTCAAAGAATTAAAAGAAGCCAACGCAGAAAGAAGAAAGCTCATCAAGGAAATAGCAGAGCGAGAAAGCACGGTTTTAGGCGGTAGACCAGAAGGCGAAGAAATCAAAGAAATAGAAGGCATTAAAGCTGTGATACGTGACTTTAAAGAGGCAATTGATGTTGAGCGCATGGTTCAAACAGCAAATCAGCTAATCAAAAGAGACGAAGCAATCGTTGCGATATTTTATGGAACGGATGGAAAAAACGCGCGGATAATAGTTATGGCTGGAAAAACCGCCTTAGAAAAGGGCGTAGATGCCGGTGAAATAGTTAGAAAAGCCTCAGTAATCATAGGAGGTGGAGGCAGTGGAAAACCCAACTTTGCTCAAGGCGGTGGAACAGCCGTCAAAAAATTGCGGGAAGCCGTCAAAAAAGCCGAGGAAGTGCTAAAGACACAACTAACACCTTAGCACGCGCACATGAGTTTAGTGTAACAATAGTTATTGAAAGGAAGAAAAACAGTGATCTGAAATCCGCTTAATCTCCTGATATTGGACTGTAATAGAGATTTTTTTCTATAATCAACTTCAGAGTATGCAGCTCGGTCATATGGGGATGATTATAAAGGCTTTTAAGAGTTGAATCCTCTGAGTACTTGTTGGGATTTGTTTTGCTGAAGGTCAAAGATGTAATGGTTACAGCAGTAGTAACTGCGGATGCTGAATTGAACGTGAGAAAGGCAGTCAAACGGATGAACAATTATGAAATAGGCTGTTTAGTTGTGATGAAAAAAGGAAGCTTTGTTGGAATATTAACCGAGCGTGACATTCTGAAGAGAGTTGTAGCCGAGGCTCGGGACCCAGATGACACGCTTGTGAGAGATGTCATGTCCAAGTCTCTGACAGTTGTAGGGCCAGAGGCAAGCTTGGAAGAAGCAACTTTCTTAATGCTTGAGAAAAGAGTTAAAAAACTCTCAGTCGTAAAAGGCAAAAAACTTGTAGGTATTGTCACACTCACCGACATAGCACGTATCGCACGAGCGAAAGGCCTAGAAAGACTTGAACATGCAAAAATCAAAGCAAACTTGATAGCTCACGTGCAGAAGGTCAAAATCGGCGAAGATGTCAGACTAGAAATTGAGCTTATAAATGCAGGAGAAGGACCAGCGCTGCTGATGAGGGTTGAAGAGATCGTTCCAGAAGGTTTCAAGGTCATAAAAAAACCTAGAATCTCCCGCATAGAAAACCGCAACCTCAACATGAAAGGAAAAAGACTTGCACCACTAAAAACGGAAGAAATCAGGCTCATCCTAAGACCCACAACCAAAGGAACCTTCATCCTAAAACCAAGAATAATATATCTAGACGAAACTGGGAAATACAAATCTTACGAGCCCGAGCCTGTAGCGATTGAGGTGTCCGAGGTTGTTCTTTCACACCGGATTGCTACGGGATATGAGGATCTTGACAATTTGTTGTTCGGTGGCATACCTGACCGCCACGCAGTCATCTTAACCTCGCCTTCGTGTGATGAAAAAGATTTGCTGATTAAAAGGTTTCTGGAAGCAGGAGCAAGCAAGGGTCAAATCACGTTTTACATCACCACAAGGGTGAGTGAGCTAGGGGCTTTAGTTGAAGATTTTCAATCAAACTTTTATCTTCTCATCTGCAACCCTCAAGCAGACTCGATGATCAAAAGCCTGCCAAACGTGTTCAAACTAAAAGGTGTAGAAAATCTTACCGATATCAGTATTGCTCTAGCCTTAGCTTTTCGCAAATTAGCCAAGCCGCCAAAAGGTCCAAGAAGAGCTTGCACCGAAATTATTCCAGACGTTTTGCTGCAACATCACGCAGTTGATTCCAGAAGATGGTTGAATGGAGTCATTCCAGAACTAAGGCTGCAGGGTTTCACCACATTGGCAGTGATGGATCCCGAAATGCATTCTGCACGCGAAGTTCGTGCTATCCTGAGTCTTTTCGAAGGAGAGATCAACATCTATGAGAAAGAAACCGAAAAAGGTCTAAGAAAGTTCCTTCGGATCAAGAGAATGTACAATCAGAAATATTTAGAGAGTGAACTATATCTGAAAAAAGAAAACTTGGAACATGAAAGAAGCGGAAAGTCTAAACAAAAGTGAACAGAATTATAGTTTTATCATGCACTGAAATCGGAGTAAAGAATTAAAACAAGTTCTCCGCAATTACTTTACGGTGTCAAACTTGAGGGATAGCGTTCTCAACAAATCAAAACAAAACATTTAATAGCCCTCAAACCAGTTCAGAAACCTTCATGGAATTTTTAAGAAAAATCGAGGAAAAATGGCAAAAAAAATGGGAAAAAGCAAAGATTTTCGAGGCAGACCCAGACCCAAACAAGAAAAAGTTCTTTGTCACTTTTCCATATCCGTACATCAACGGACCACTCCACGTAGGCCACGCCTTCACGGCTTCACGAATAGACGCATACGCACGATTCAAGCGGATGCAAGGCTACAATGTGCTGTTTCCGTGGGCGTGGCACTGGACGGGTCAGCCGTTGTTAGGAGCAAGCCAACGAGTTGCAAAGGGCGACGAGGGATTCATAAGAGTTTTGAGGGAAGTTGATGGCGTCCCAGAAGAGGAACTCAAAAAATTTGTTGACCCAATCTATATGGCAACATACTACACAAACGAAAGCAGAATCGCTGCAAAGCGAGCAGGCTTCTCAGTTGATTGGAGAAGAGAATTCAACACCATAATGCCAACCTTCCAGAAATTTATCGAATGGCAATATGAAAGCCTAAGAGCCAAAGGCTACGTTACAAAGGGAACACATCCAGTCGTGTGGTGCCCAAAGGATCAAAGCCCAACAGGAGACCACGACCGACAAGAAGGCGAAGGTGTTAGACCAGAAGAATATACGCTTGTAAAATTCAAACTGGACGACGAAACTTATCTGCCAGCAGCCACATTTAGACCGGAAACAATCTATGGAGTAACAAACATCTGGATTCATCCAGACGCAACTTATGTAGAGGCAAGAGTTGACAATGAAAAATGGATAATAAGCGAAAAGGCAGCTGAAAAGCTGAAAGAACAAGCAAGAAACGTGAAAGTGAAACGGAAACTGAAAGGCAGAGAACTCGTAGGAAAAAGCTTTGAAAATCCCATTACTAAAAGAAAATTGCCGATTTTGCCCGGATGGTTCGTTGACCCAGCACAAGCCACGGGCGTAGTTTACAGCGTTCCAGCTCACGCGCCCTACGACTGGCTAGCATTGAAAGAATTGCAGGAAAAACCTGAAGCCCTACAAGAATTCGACATAAACCCAGAAATTGTGAGGAGCATAAAGCCAATTTCCATGATTGATGTCGAGGGCTTCGACGAATACCCTGCCATCGAAATCGTTAGACGATTAGGTGTGAAAGACCAACATGACCCAAAGGCTGAAGAAGCAACTCGAATCATTTACAAAAAGGAGTTCCACAGCGGAGTCTTGAAAGAAATCTGCATGGAATACGCTGGAAAAACGGTTCGAGAGGTTAAAGAAACTCTGACACAAGATTTTAGGAAACGCGGAATCGCCGACTCTATGTATGACTTACCAGAACCAGTTATTTGCCGATGCCTAACGCCATGTATAGTCAAAGTTCTCCAAGACCAATGGTTCCTAAAATATTCAGATCCGGAATGGAAGGAAAAAGTGAAAGAAGCACTGAGCAAAATGAAAATTTACCCGGAAACAGCAACTCCATGGTTCTTAACGGTGATTGACTGGCTAAAAGAATGGGCATGTGCAAGAAGGACAGGGCTTGGGACACCCCTACCATGGGGTCCAAGCTGGATAATTGAAACCTTAAGCGACTCGACAATTTACATGGCCTTCTACACAATAAACAAACACATAAAACAATATGACATAAAGCCTGAAATGCTAACAAGAGAAGTTTTCAACTACATTTTCCACGGAAAAGGAAACATAAAAGAAATAGCTTCACAGTCGGGAATAAACACCGAAATACTGGAGGAAATGCGAAAAGAATTCTTATACTGGTATCCAGTTGACCTAAGAGTATCAGCCAAAGAACTTGTTCCGAACCACTTGACATTTTTCATATTCCACCATGTGGCGCTTTTTTCACAGAAACACTGGCCAAAAGCAATTGGAGTAAACGGCATGCTGATGATTGAAGGAAAACAAATGCACAAATCAAAGGGAAACTTCGTAACAACGAAAAACTCCATTGAGGAATATGGGGCAGACGCCACGAGATGTGCATTAATGTTGGGCGCAGAAGGCATGGACGACCCAGATTGGAGAAGCGAAAACGTCAAGGATATGAGAAACAAACTTGAATCCTTTTACAACTTCGCAAAAAACATAATCAAAAATTCAGAAAGCAGTGAAAATGGACATTTAGAAAAATGGCTGATGAGCACACTGCAGCATCGCATATCCGCGGTAACAGAAAATTTCGAAGAAATGAAAACGAGAACATCCCTAGAAATAGCCCTGTTTGAAATCTGGAATGACTTTCGCTGGTACATACACAGAAAAGGAGAAGCAAAGACAAGAATCCCGAAAGAAGCATTGAAAACATGGCTAAAGTTACTTGCGCCATTTGCACCACACATATGCGAAGAACTATGGAGCGAAATGAAAGAGGAACACTTCATCTCACTTGCAAAATGGCCGCAAGCAAAAGAAGAACTCATAAATGATCGAGCAGAAGAAAAGGAAAATCTGATAAACGAAATTACTGAAGACACACTAAACATCCTGAAAGCAACAAGAGTCACCCCACAAAAAATATGCTATTACACGGCTTCCCCATGGAAATGGAGAGTCTACCTGAGAATATTGGAGAAATCAAAGCACGGAGAAGTAAAATTAAACGAATTTATGAGAGAATTCGTTGCAGAAGATGATTTAAAGGAGAAACTGAAGGAAGTTGCAAATTTCGCTGTGAAAGTAATGCAAGAAACAGGCAAGATATCTGAAAAGAGAAGAGCAAATCTGTTAAGAATCGGCACATTAAAGGAAAAAAAGATAATCGAGGAAGCAAAAGACTTTCTGGCAGACAGGTTAAAGGCACGCATCATAGTTTACAGTGAAAACGAGAAGGAACGCTATGACCCCAAACTAAGAGCTACGCTCTCTATGCCATGTCGACCAGCAATTTATATCGAGTAAAACAGAGTCATACAAACCTATGTACTGAATTTAAGGTACGAGTATTGACCTTAATATGGTAGTTTCTTCGACCACGGCTGGTTGTTGTGACGTAGAAATCTTCTTCTTCACGAAGTTCACTTCCATAAAAGAGAGCTAGGACTGTACGGCAAATATTTATAGTGGTCAATTTTTCGCTTTCAACTTTCTTTTCTATTTCGTCTTGCAAAATTCTGGGATTAATCGTATAGACAGTCTCAGAACCGCGTCCGGTTCTTTCATAATGCATTTACATCTCTCTCAGAATGTGTTGAACAATGTCATAATAGGGTGTCTTGTGATATTTTATGAGATGTATGTAGTTCACCAGAGGGATAGGAATATCACTAATGTGAACTTCAGACATGTGCACCCCTCTCCTTATAATAGGTAATCAATTACCGTCTTAAAAAGTTTAAGGAAAAAAAATTCCATAAGAATGTTCCAAAATTCATAACTTGAACATGAATAGATAAAACTATATTCAACAATTATATATGAAAATTCACGGGTCCGTGGCGCAGCTTGGATAGCATCGTCCCAGAAAGCGCGTCGGCCTTCTAAGCCGAAGATCCTGGGTTCAAATCCCAGCGGACCCGCCACTCGTGTTCGATTTCCGAACAGAAATTATAAATTAGTAATGCAATAATAAATGCTAAATACTTCAGTCTTTAACTTATCGATGTATAAGGGGGAGGGTTATGAGCACACATGCAGAAGAACTGAAACTTCGTTTAATGACTATCGAGTTGCTTAGAACTGCAAAATATAAGAGGAATATCACCTATCGTGAGTTGTCGTCTAAGACTGGCTTGCCAGTGACTGTTTTAAGTAGGTACGCCAAAGGGCATGTTTTGCCCAATACTGCGAGGGCGAAGCAACTTTGGAAGGTGTTGACGAAACTTGTTGGTTTGGAAAGGGAGCTTCGAAGCAGAATAAAATTTAATGAAGAAGGATACTTTGATAACACTGAGATCATAGGTGACTTTAACATCCTTCAGCAGGCAGCCAACCATGCGCTCGCAAATTTCGCTGGAAAACGTGTCACAAAGATTTTAACGGCAGCCGTGGATGGAATTCCGTTGGGTACTATGGTTGCTAGCGCCCTTGGAGTTAACCTAGTAATAGCGAAGAGAAACAAGGAAGTTGGAGTCAAGGCTTTTCTGGAAGAAACTTATGCTCTCAGGGATTCAGGGGTAACCATGACGCTCTATATTCCGAAGGACGCCGTTAAAAGGAGAGACAGCGTTTTAATCGTGGATGACATGATTAAGACTGGTGAAACTCAAGCCGCGTTAGTTAATTTAGTTCGGAAATCGAAGGCGGAAATTTCAGGAATTTTTTCCCTCATAGCTGTTGGAGATAAGTGGAATAAGAAGCTGAAGCTTCGTGAAGGCTGCCCAATAGAAGTCATAACCTACGTTAAGGCACCTTAGGGTTTAAGCAGTCTCTTTCAACTGGGCAAGAGGCGCATTTTCCTTTTCTACAGAAATTTTTGCCCAGTCTAAGCAGGGCTGTTTCAAAGTTAATGAATGATTCGTCTGCAACTTTGCTTTTAGCCCAAAAATCCTCCAGTTGTTTTAGAGCATTTTCAACAGTTTCGTTCTTTACTATCCCAAGGTTTTTGGCAGCGGAGACCACCAGACTCGTTGGATTTGAGTTGGCTTTTCCCCAGACCTTTCGTAATTCTCTTAGGAAGATGCTTATAGTCACGTCGCCTATGCCCTTTCCTAAATCCTTCAACCCATTTTCCAAGTCTCTTGCATTGGAAGCCTTGTTATGAAGAAGGTTGAGGCTTCCATTGTACTTTTCCGTGAGGTTTTGCATAACTTCCAAAAGTTTGTCTGCAGTTTTGAAATCGTAGCGTGTGTAACTTCCTTCATCAAGGATTCTAACTAAGCCATCCCATCCAGTTTCAAGGATTCTTTCAGGCGTTAAAACCTCATATTTTTCAAAGCATTTGTAAGTTTTGGTGACTGAAGTTTCAGTTATGGGTGCACCAAACAGTATGGAGGCTAAGAACCATTTGAAAATCTCCTCATCCTTTCCACTGTCTAGATTTATACCCAAAACTTTAGAATATCTTTTTCCAAATTTTTCAAGAAGAACTTCTACGGTTTTCCGTTTCATAATGTTTTCACTTCCTCATAAGTTTTATACTGTTTACGTCATAAAACGGTTTACTGAGGCATTAATGTGAGGACGATAGAGTGGCGTGATGGAACGGTTGTAACGATAGATCAGACGAAACTTCCGCAGGAAACTGTGTTTTTGCAGATGAAAAATGTTATTCAAGTGGCTGATGCCATAAAAACTATGAAAATAAGGGGGGCACCGCTTTTAGGTGCGGCTGCAGCCTTCACATTGGCTTTGGTGGCTTATCATTCAAAAGCTGAAAATAAGTCGGAACTAGTTAACGAGTTGGGGAAAGCGGCAGAGACTTTGAAGGAAACTAGGCCGACGGCTGTTAATCTTTTCTGGGCTATTGATAGAATTCTGAATGGGGCAAGAGGCTTTTCTGGAAACGTCAAGGATTTAGCCGCATTTATTGTTGAAGAGGCGCAGAAAATCGCTGATGAAGATGCAAGGGCGAATCGTTTGATTGGTAGACACGGGGCTGAACTTATTTATGATGAAGATGTTATCTTAACGCATTGTAATGCTGGTGCTTTAGCAACGGTTGAGTATGGCACCGCTTTAGGCGTAATAAGGGCTGCTTGGGAGCAAGGGAAAAAGATTAAGGTTGTTGCAACTGAGACAAGGCCGAAACTGCAGGGAGCAAGGTTAACAGCCTACGAGCTTAAACGTGATGGCATACCAGTCACCTTGATTACTGATAACATGGTCGGCTACGTCATGTATAAGCAGCTGGTTAGCAAAGTTATAGTTGGAGCAGATAGGATAGTTAGAGACGCGGTGATCAACAAAGTTGGAACGTACACCATAGCGGTTTTAGCCAAAGAGCATAATATTCCATTCTATGTTGCTGCTCCCAAATCCACCTTTGACTTGGCACATTCTTCAGCAGATGTTACTATTGAGGAAAGACCGTGGGAAGAGGTTACGCATATAGGTTCGCAGATGATTGCTCCTGACGGGGTGAATGTTCTGAATCCAGCCTTCGACATAACTCCACTAAAACACGTGACAGCCATCATTTGTGAAGACGGCGTTTTAAGTAGAGAAGATTTTGTTAAGTTTAAAGCTACTTTGTAAGTAAGGAGTAAGTTGAACAAGAGACGAGAAAATCATTTTACCCAGGAAAGAACTGGGAGAGTATGGAAAAGCATTTGACAATATTAGTGCCGTGCCACCAGAAATCCTTTGACAAGGCGTTACAGCCACACAGCGAACAGTTCAACTCACAGCGTATAAAGTCTGAAATTGAGACAGCTAAGATTAGCACCTAAAAACTGATGGCTGTGATGTATCTAAAACATGTTTATCTTGTGAAACGGCTGATAAAGGGTTACGGAAAACTGAAATTAGGATTTGAACAACAACTACCAAACTGCGTATATCAACCGAAAGTTATATCTAAGGTCGTTGACTTAACATAACCTGAAATAAAGCAGAGCCGACTAGTTTAGAGCGTATCATCGCCTAGCCTTAATTGAAAGGGCGGAAAGAGAACAAAAAGGATGGAGAAATAAAATTGAACAATGATAGTAAGTTTGCGGTGTTCTACGTAACGATGATTTCTATCGCTTTAGCTGCTTCCTTGTACGCCAACAGCTTTGAAACTCTTCAACCAGACTTCATCCTTGAGTGGTCAAGTGATGAACAAGTGATTGTAAACGGAACATTACGCATCGAACTCACCTTTGAATGGCGGAACGAAAGTCTCAACATAATCGCAAAGATAAACGATGATGAATATCATGCTGGAGACCTTTTAGGCTTTGCATTCGACATAGACGGACACGGTTGGATAGACTGCTTTGCCGCCTGCAATCTAACTACAGAAGAAAGATTAATTATGCTTAGATGGAACAGCTATTACAATGCATACACAATCGGCGATATCCTTAAGACCGATGGCTACTTTATTAGAGACCCCTATTCCAACTGCACGTTCACGGAAGGCGTAGGCTACACGTATAACATCACCATTCCAAAAACCGCACTTTCTAAAGTCAAAGTATATGATGCAATAGTTGCCTTCAGAGACGCAACTGAAAGGTCAAAGACTTTGGAGTGGTGGGTTTCAGCGGAGATAGAGGGATGGCAATGAAGAAGTCTTTACTGCTGATTTTGCCTTTACTTCTAGCTGTGTTTGTGCTTCCAGCGAAATGTGTAGACTACGGACAAGCGGAACTATGGGTTCTCATAGTTGGAGGAGCAGAAAGACCAGAACAACCAATCTTATATCAAGCCTTATGGGACACCTTTTACTGCTACTATACACTGACCAACATGTATGATACACCGCGAAACCATATAACTTGGCTGTATTCGGGCGGAGACAGATACGAACCCGAAGTTGATTCCATAAATGAAACGTCCACTAAAGCAAACGTTCAATCAGCCATCACTAGCTGGCTATCTTCTAAAGCAGACGCAAACGACATTATACTAATCTATTTCAGGTGTCACGGAAGTGGCTTCAACATTACAAGTGGTGAGTACCCAGACGACTGCTTTGACGTTGACGGTGACGAAGACTGGGAACACTACAATAGCGCGACAGGATGGTTCGGTGTTGACGAAAAATTGCTTCTCTATGGGGGTTTGGTAGAGCCCCCAGAATTTTATTGGGACGACGAATTAGCAAGCGACCTAAACACTTTAACATACGGCAACTTAATAGTTTTCATCAGTGGGTGTTACAGCGGCGGATTCATAGACGACTTAAGTGCTTCAAATCGGGTTGTCATTACTTCTGCAAATGAAACAAGTAGTTCGTATGACGATAGTGATGGTGATTTGCTCAGCGAGTTTGACGAAGTCTTCTTCGACGCTCTATTTGGCTACAACACAACTTGCGATGGAACAACCTTTATCATACACGAAGAAGTGGATGCGGACTATGATGAGAATGGGCACATTTCGATGCAAGAGGCATTCCGATATGCCTATGAGCACGATGATAACCGCTGGGTTATCGGACATATTATAAACGAGTTTACTGGTGAGCCGATAGACGAGTCTCCCTGGTTTGATTGCGACGGCAACGGATGTCCAACATACTTAAACGGAGATATTCTTGATGAGGATGATTTAGATTCAGAACCCATCTATCTCTACCGACTATTCACGTTAATCGTTTGGTATAGCTCAGGAGGATGGGTAATGTTCCCCGGAACCTACGAATACATAGAAGGAACAGTGGTGGTGTTAATGGCTTGGCCATTCTCAGGCTACCATTTCATATGGTGGTGGGTTGACGGAGGAATACGTTACGGAGAAGACCACGGCAGCTACAACGTCCTGTTTATTGAAATGAACTCTGACCACTTCGTGTACGCATGTTTCGGGTCTGGCACTGGGGGTGGAGGAGGTGAGCCTTGTCCAACATTGTACGCTTGGAACGGCAACGATTACGTTGACTACGGCGTAATAGACATTCACAATCCGTCAGGTGAAGACGTTGTTAGAGAAGTGGCTGTTCAAATGGAAGACGTGGGCTTAAACAAGCATAAGGCTAGGTTTAGGCTTAGGGAAGGTTGGGAAGGCTTGAACTTTTCAGAGTCAGTCATAGACCAGGTGAAGCTCTACGCAGTTGACAATGACGGAAACCGTAAGCTATGTCCGCTGATAAGTGCAACGCACAGCAGTCTTGGCAAAGTTTTGCGACAACTACGGAAAAGTGACGACTACAGAGTACAGATGCTCCTCTTGGAAACGATAGACCTAACCTTTACAGCGACATATAAAGACGCCAAGGCGTTCTTATTCGTAATCGAAGGAAACAACATGCTCAAACCATAGTAAGGAAAACCTCTCAAAACCCCTTTTTTTCTGTTGTCTGAAGCTTTAGCAGAAATGTTTAAGCTCTCAAAAGAAGAATAGTTAGATGGTTAAGCCAACACTGAATGTGTTGGAGGCGTGTTCACCGCCTAGCCCTAATTGAAGGGCAGAAAGAGAACAAAAAAGGAAAGGAGAATGAAAATGATAAAGAGGCTGGAGTGGAATAAGAAGACGGCTTCAGTTTTTGCTGTAGCGGTTGCGTTAATCATAGTCCTAGTGGTTGCGTTGAATCCGAGGGAAATAACGATAGCGGAGAACACGACGTTGGAGCCTATTGTATGGACCTTTCAAAGACCAAACGAATCTGTCCAGTTTGTCTATATAGATGAAAAGCTAAACGCTCCTTATGTTGGCGACGGGCTCTCAGCGAATATGTATGTTACGATAGGAATATACCATGAGAATGACCCAGCCTATGATGGCGATGACCATCTGTCCATGCTCATGGTGATAAATGTAACGACCGGCAACCCGGACGGCTATATAGAGCGCGTTCACGTAGTGGTTCAAAAAGACCAAACATCTAAAGTATCCTGGTTAAACACGAGGCTTTATTTTGAAAATCTTTCCCTAGCGGCTCGGGCAGATGGCTATAGATGGGAAACACAAGCTTACATCAAACTAGCTGGCGTAAACCATACAGGCAGCGTCCACGCCGAGGCGACGGCGGAATGGAGCCTTCTAACCCCGAACACTCAATCGCACCAGCTGGAAATAGCCTACGAAATCACATACTACAACGGAACAGCCTACAACAAGATTTTCCAACCGTTTCAGCTCAACATCGTTGGGAGAGAACAAACATGAACAGAAAGAAAGCCCTCGTGAGCTTTGTGATAGTCGCCATGCTACTATGCGGCTCGCTTGCCTTTCCGGTGCGGGCAACTTCCAGCGATTGGTCTAAACCAAGGCCCTCAGGATATACTCTTTACGATGAAACGATTGGAAACAGCAAAACTGATGATGATGCGTCAATAGAGATGGGCGTTCACATTGGCCAATACTCCGAAAACGATCCCGCTTATGATTATAACGACCATCTCTCACTTAAGGTAAGTGCTTCTGCGAACACCAGGGTGGGTATTCAGTATGCAGTGTTGCCGAACGACTATATCTACGATTGGTGTGAAGTTTCTGAGCCGACTAACATCACCAGTGATAACGATGGAACTTGGCTTGACCTTGAGTTTACTTTACTCTACTACGGCGTTGAATATCGGAAGGTTTGGGTGTGCAGCAACGGCTTTCTAACTTTAAACAAGACCTGTACGAACGCTGATCCGCAGAGCATTCCAAGCACTGATGACCCCAACCCAGTTATCGCGGTTTTCTGGCGAGATTTACACCCTGAGCAGGGAGGCTCAATCACCTACGGCAGGGACGTGTACTTTAACGGTGAGGAGTATTTCGTTGTAAGCTGGAACAACGTTCCAGATGACAGCGGCACCCCTCAAACCTTCCAGGTGCTCATACAACATCGACAACCATGGATTGGATACGATTACCACAACAAAATCTTCTTCCAATACAAAAGCATCACAAAAAGTTATTCAACTACGGTGGGAACTGAAGACCAGGTTGGCAACAAAGGCACCTCTTACGACTATAACAATCTTCATAACGAAGCGTGTCTCAAATTCGATTATTTCATCGCGGGATATCGATTAGAAAGGCTAATAATAAAACTAACTAAAGATGATGGCTATGCCATGATAAGTTTTCTAAGGCCCTACATAGGAGGCTATAACGTCATACTAGAGGAATACACAAACCCATTCGGAGATACTTTCAAATCTGCCATAAAGACTGCTGCAAGTTTGGCGCTGCTCAAGGCAGGCATCATGTGGAAGGTTATGTTGATTACTGCTGACCTTGCTGGTGTCTTGGCAGGTGACCTTTCGCGACCGTATACGGATGATGAGCACGTTAAAGATGCGGGTACGAGTGATAGCGAGGCTTATGTTTGGGCTCAATGTCGCGTTGAAAATGAGTCTATAATATACTGTAAACCTTTTGACAGCACCTTGGCAGCCACTGTAGAATGGTCGTTTACTGATGCAAACAATAAAGACCATGATCTCACGGTGACTGCGAACGCATGGTACAAGGACCTGTCCAACGACAATCTCTACGAAATTTCCACATCATCAACGCTAAACATGTACATAAGTAACACTCGTCAACTCTCCATATCCTCTTCCTCCGGCGGCACCACAGACCCTGTTCCCGGAACCTACAATTACGGCTACGGCTCTTCTGTGAATGTCACGGCTACTGCGTATTCGGGCTATCACTTCGTGTGGTGGTGGCTCGATGGAGGACTAAAGTATGGAAAACAGATAACTGTTACAATGGACTCTGACCACACGTTACACGCGTACTTCCTCCCTAACGGCGGTGGAGGAGGTGAGCCTTGTCCAACATTGTACGCTTGGAACGGCAACGATTACGTTGACTACGGCGTAATAGACATTCACAACCCTTCAGGCGAAGACGTTATCAGAGAAGTATCCATAGCTAAACAAGACCTAGCAGTTGAAGATCGTAAGGCTAAGTTGCGTCTGCAAGAAGGATGGGAAGGCTTGAACTTTTCAGAGTCAGTGATAGACCATGTTAAGCTGTATGCAATTAACGAAGATGGAAAACTGAAACTATGCCCATTAACAAGCGCCGTACACAGCAGACTTGGAGACGTACACGAATACTTAGTGGCAAGCGACGATGTTAAAGCTCAGATCTTTCTCTTGGAAACGATAGACTTAACCTTTAAAGTGCGAGAGGACAGTCAAGGCTTCGTATTTGTAATCGAAGGATGCAACATAATTAAATACTAACAACCCAAAGTTTCCCCTTTTTTTATTGTCTGAAGCTTTCAATGTTATTGCCCTTTCAGTAATCGAGCCTTTTCTTCTTCAATCCACCAGTCAACCACTCTTTTGATCAGTCTCTATCCTTCTCACACGTAATGCTTGAATTGTCAAATTCATGTTCCAAGCTTATTTCCAAACTTTCAAATCATTTAGTTTGCACCTTTCTGTCATAGCGAACAACAACCCCTTATGCTGGGATTGAGGATTACATGTAAGAATCAGACACAAACATTAATGTTTGACTCGACGAAAATTTATTTACGCTAAAAAATGGGTTAAAAAACGAAAAAGAAATTTCCTTCCGTCTAAATTTGTATGCAAAATCGAAATCAAAAGTGCAAAAAGTGCTGAATTAAATAGAGTTAATAGAAAACATAGTTTTCAATAGTTATATCTACTGTAAAAGTAAGTTCTATCTTACTCCTTATAAGTAAAAACATGGCTTTATGCTGGTTGAGGGTTTATATGAGTAAGGGTAAGGAGAAAACAGCTATCCGTTCAGAACTTAGGATTAAGGGTTTGCTTGTTGAAAATGGTATAAAAATTTCTGAAAAACAGAGCGTGGATGAACTTTCTTCAAGGGGTTACGGTGTAGCTGAGAACGATGAGTTTTTGCTTGCATTTTATGAGGCTCTATATCTTTTGGATAAGGGAAACTTGGACATCGAGAACGGAAAAGGTGAACCTGTGGATTTTCAAAGGGTTCTGCAACACTATGAGGATGCTGATGAAAATGCTTGGGCTAAATACTTAGCATATCGTGATTTGAGAAGTCGCGGATACATTGTTCGCGAAGGTTTCGGCTTAGGCGTTGACTTCCGAGTTTACGAACGCGGAGGATACGGTGAAAAAACGGCTAAATACTTAATTTTGACCATGCAAGAGGGCAATCCAATATCACTGGAGGATCTAACCCGTATTCTGAGACAATGTCAAAGTCTCAAGAAAGAATTGGTTTTGGCTGTTATGAACCGTAGAGGCGAAATAGTTTACTACTCGGTTTCACAGTTAACCCTAAAATAGTGGTGTTCGAATTGCCAGTTTTCAGAAGAGTTCGTGGAATGAGAGATTTTCTGCCAAAAGAAGCCCAAATGATGAAGTACATTGAAGGCAAGGCTAGAAAAATAGCCCGACTTTATGGATATGGAGAGATAATAACGCCTGTTTTGGAATCTTACGAGCTTTTAGCTGCAAAAGCTGGTGAAGAGATTCGCTCTAGAATGTACGCTTTTGAGGATTTGGGTGGACGCAAGGTCGCCTTAAGACCAGAGTTCACGGCTTCTGTGGCGAGACTAGTTGCAACCACTCTAAGAAACGAACCTAAGCCTTTACGAATGTTTTCCGTGGGAAGCCTATATCGATATGACGAGCCGCAGCAAGGTCGTTTCAGAGAGTTTTGGCAGTCAAATTATGAATTGATGGGTTCAAGCAAGCCTGAAGCGGACGCGGAAATAATGATGTTGACGAACAGTTTGATGAAGGCTGTGGGATTGAAGAATTTTGTTTTTAAAGTTGGGCATGTTGGGGTTTTGAGGGGGATTTTAAGCCAAGAAAAGATTGAAGATGAAGTTCAAAACGGAATTATGCAGTTGATGGATAAAAAAGAGTATGCTGATGCTCTTGGTCTGGTTAAAGAGACTGCACGCGCGTCTAGTAGATGCTTGGAGACTCTTCGAAAACTGGTGAAAGTTGGGGGCAGCAAGTTCTCTGAAGTTCTAGGTGAGATGGAAAGGCTTGTTGAAGGCTTTGAAAGTGCTGTTAACGCTGTGAGAAACCTTCAGGAGATTCTTCAGTTTGTTTCGGAAAGCGAAGAGAACATCGACATAGTTGTTGAGGCAGGTCTTGCCAGGGGACTTGAGTATTACACTGGAATGGTCTTCGAGGTTTACGTTCCAGAGTTTAATATAGCGTTGGGTGGCGGTGGAAGATACAACAAGCTTATTGAAATGTTCGAAGGTGAGCCTACACCCGCGGTTGGTGTTGCTCACGGGTTAGATAGAATAATGATGGCAATGCAGAAACAGAAAACTCCTCTAGAAACTGAGGAGGAAAAAACGGTTGTGGTAATTCCCGTTAAAGAAGGATTGAAGGGGGAAGCGTTGAAGATTTCACGGGTGCTGAGAGATGCGGGCGTACCAGTTGAAGTTGAGGTTATGGGACGAAAAATGGCCAAAGCTTTGGAAGACGCAGACAGAAGAAAAATGGATTATGCAGTAATCGTGGGAGAAAGAGAACTGAAAGAGAAAGCAGTCGTGCTTCGAAATCTCGCTAAAAGAGAGCAGAAAACCGTGAAAATCGAAAAGATAGTAGAAAAGATAAGAGGTTAAAGTGAGCTAACCATGCTGTTTCTCTCTTCTTAGGAAGTCTCCTATATCTGAAATATTTTCTATGACAACTCCATCCTTTACTTTGTCCAGATTGCATAGTATTTTGCCAAAGCCTAAACATTCGCCATGTTGGTTTAGGATTAATGTGTAATCGCCTTTCTTTTTTGAACCCATCACTTCAGTTATTCCTTGTTTGAATATGTCCCTTCCACAGATGAAAAGCCATTCCGTCTTCTTGTCAACAATTACCTTGTTTGCCTTTTTCCCTGCAATCATTCTTAATAGGTTGAAGCTTGGAAAGAATTTTCCCCTTTTAGCTTTTCCGAGGTAAGTTCCTGCGTAAAAGATGTCTTTTGAGATTAACCTCTTCAAACTATCGTTCAGAAGAAAGTATGTGTCTCGCCTTTTTAATATCAGATTCTTGTCTAGACTAATCCTTGTCTGAAATCGACTTACAAAGTCTTTTATCTGGTTCATTGTGCACACCCACGTTTTTTGAGTTTACAGACGAAGAATCCTTGGGTTTGTCCAGGCCAAATTCTCCTGCAGTGCTCTATTGAACTGTCCAGTTTTTTGCCGAAAACGCTTGTTAACGCTTTTTCTCCGTAACAGCTGATTTTTTCAACTTGAAGTTTCAAGTTTTTTATTGTCCAGTCAATGTTTAGTTCGTTCTCTTCAGGCTCTAGCGAGCATGTTGCGTAGACTATTTCACCGTCATCCTTTAGGACTTTGGCTGCTTCGGTCAATATTTCCCTTTGGAGTCGGGCGTTTCTCTTCACGTCTTTGATTGTTCTTTTTTTGAACCAGTCTTTGTCTGTTACGAAATTGCCTGAGTATGAAACGTCTAAGAGTATTCTGTCAAACTTCACTTTTAACCTTGAAGCTTGTCTTGCATCTATCTGATAGACTATTGTATTTCTTACGTGGCACCGTTCTAAATGGTTAGACAACGCAGTCAATTTTCGCTTTTCAATGTCTAAAGCGATTATTGCGCCTGTGTTCTGCATTAGATCGGCTAATTGAACGGTTTTTCCTCCTGGAGCCGCACAAGCATCCAGCACTACATTGTCTTTTGGTTCTGTGAATAATGTTGCGGGGATTTGGGCAGCCGCCTCTTGAATCGAGTACAAGCCTAGAAGGTATTCTGATGTTGCTCCTACGGAAAATTTCGATTTGCGAATCGAATAGCCGTTTTTTAGGAAGGGAATCTTTTCAAGCTCTATTCCTAATGACCGCAGTCTCTTGGTAACAACTACTTCTTTGGCGTTTATGGAGTTTATTCTGATGGCTTGTCTTGGCTTAACATCCTTGTATTCCCACCCCAGTTCCTCATAGCGAGTCTCAAATTTTTTTTTGTCAGACATTAACAGTATGTAAGATAGTTGTTCATAAAAACTTGGTGTTTTTTACATACTACAATGTATTGGCTCCGAATACATTTCCAAGCAGAAAATTACGTGGGCTATTTTCTTAGCTTGTATAAAACATCTGCAGTTGCTAAAAATGGTGCGGCCGCCGAGATTTGAACCCGGGTCGTCAGCGTGGCAGGCTGATGTCCTAAACCAAACTAGACTACGGCCGCTCATACCTTCAGTAGAGCTTACGTTTTTTAAAAGATTTTGGTCATGTTTGCTTAGGTCATCGTCAATAGTTGCTCTCTTAACAAATCCTAAACTTTGTCTATAATATATATAATTCAGATTTCTTTCCCTCGTTCATTCTTCTCCAGTTTACGTATGATTTCTAGCGCTTCGTCTATCACCCTTATTTTATTTGAGATTTTTCCAAAGTATTTTTGAAAGCTTAAGGCTCTCAGCACCGCTATGCCCTTTTCTGTAATAGCATACAGCGTTCTCTTTTCTGATTTCCTTTCTTCCACGAGTCTGTTCTTTATCAGAAAGTCTAGATGTTGCCTAAGAATCGTGCAGTCAATATTGATTTCATATGCTATGTGATCAAGGGTTAACGGCTTATTCACAAGAGCTTCCAGAATATCGATGTACGACTCAAGCTTTGACTTTCGCATTTGTATGCGCCTTCTTTTAGTTTTTGTTTGAAGGGGATAAATCGCTTGTGAATTCTGAATCTTTAGCAGTCGAATTCATGAGAAGTACGAGTAAAAGCACTTGCATGAAGTGTATAGAATGTTTGTGAAGTGGAATCAAAAAGGGCTGAAGTTTGTTATAGTCACGTTATCAGGCTGTGATCTCACGGACTGAACTTTTGCTTTTGGATTCTTATTTTCTTTTCTGAAGACTCTGCATTATCAGCGGTGAAGTTTTTGATTCTTTCTGAGAGTTTCTCAATGTCGTAATCAGCTTTCATGTCCTCTCTCCAGTCCTTCGGAAGCTTCTGCTTAAACCTTCCAGCAGCACGTCCATCCATCATCACTATTACCCCTTTATCCTCAGGACTACGTAGCAACCTTCCAGCAGACTGGGCTAAAGCATTCAAGCAGGGAATGCCGTTCGCGTATTCCATGGCTTTGTTCCCAAATTTCTCTCTAAAATACTTAACTAGAACTGTTTGCAGTTCGGTTCGCTTGGGATAAGGCAAACCAACTGCTATTACAGCTGAAAGCAACGATCTACCGTCCATAGACATGTCAACACCCTCGCTTATCTTGCCCCTAGCAACTCCGAAAACAACACATTGATCATTAGACTTCAAAAACCGCAGCAAATCAACAATCTTAGTATGTCTCTTCTCAAGAATGAAAGGCAAATCAAAATCTGCAGCATTGACAACTTCACGCATTATCGCGTAAGACGGAAAATAAACAGCCACTCTGCCCTTAATCTGCCCAATAATCCTTTCCAGATGATCAGCAATTCTCTTCCACTGGGCTTCACTGCGCTTTTCAAACTTTGTTGTAACAGACAAATCAACAACAATAAGCCTGTTCTCACGCGGAAAAGGACTTGAAATCTCAACGCTTTCACAACGACTTCTCTCAATACCCAAAACATCAACGTAATAATCAGTGTGCCAAAGGGTTCCAGACATAAGTACTGCAGAACGAAGCTCGTTAATGACGCTTGCAGCCAAAGCAGGGTCAAGACATCTAATCCCAAGCCTTACACGACGTCTTCTATCCCTATCAACCTCAACCTTCATGTACCGAGCGTAACTTGAGCCTGTCATGCTAACCCAATTTGAAAGGAAATCGGCACATCTGGACAGATAGGAGATTGGGTTTCTACCCGCCTCAGCCCTTTTGTAACGAATAGTTTCTCCCAGTTCTGATAGTTCAGAAATGATTTCAAGCAGCTTGTCAGCATTAACGCTTAACGTTTCCAATAGTGGTTTGACTATTTCACGGGTTCCTATAACATGCTCAACACCAAACCCGAATTCCGCATGCACTTTTTTACCAAGTTTAACCAACACATCATGCAAAGCCTCTAAAAAACCAAAATCGTCAACACCGAAAATTTCGATTTCTCTCTGGGCTCGCTTAACAGATGTTGACGAAAGCTCGTCTGAAAGGATGCCGGCAGCATAATAGGGCAAACTGTGAGCTTCGTCAAAAATGCAGTTTACATCCTCCACTTTTATTCCTGCTCTTCCAAAAACTGAATTCCTAACAGAGTCAACCAAAATGTAATTGTAGTTGCCAACCATGATGTCAGCATACTTTGCGAGAACCTTAGTAACCTCGTAAGGACAAAGACGTTCATCCACGCTTATCTCATACACTTCATCTGGAAGCAAAGGACCCGTCTTCTTAATCTTGTCAACAGCGTTGTAGGCACGCCAACTCAACATCCTTCCTTTGTAAGTCCTCTCATAATACTCGCAAGTATTCCCAAAAGCTCCGTCCTTCAAGTTTCTGCAGTATTGAAGAAACCCGCGATAGCTTATGTTCCTAAACCTTGTATTCTCTCGCACATAGGGACACATCTCCATCTTGCTCTTGAAAATAGACGCAACAAAGTTAATGCCTGAATATTCTTTGATTCTCTTAAGCTCTCTACAATAGATTTCAAGCTGATTCCGCGTTCTAGTCAGCGCAATAAGCCGCCCAACAGAGTCATCCAATTCTTTAGCCATGAAAAACGCTGTCAAAACGGAAATGGATTTGCCAGTGCCGCATGGAGAGGAAAGCAACCCAATCTTTCTATTCTTAATGACGTTAAAAGCAAAGTCTATCGCATCACGTTGGAAAGGACGAAAATCATCGTAAGGAAAGAATCTTTCAACGCCAGATTTGCCTTTTTTCTGAACTTGCCTCGAAGACTGTTCAACAACAACATGTTTTTTTCTTAAGAAGCTTCCACATTCCCTGCAAAAGAGACTGTTCTGGTAATCCTCAACAGAATGAACAGCACCGCAACGGGGACAAACATACCTTATTGTTCGAGGCAATTATTCCAAACCTAAATAGCAGATAGAAAGGGGTAATCATAACCTTTTCTAAGCTTTAACACGAAACTCATTTGGAATCACGTTTAAGCGCAGCTTCAAGCTCGTCAATATCCTTTAAGATTGTGTCTGAGTGAACAATTATCCACGGACTTGCATTCTCAAGCGAGCATATGCAGATGGTTTTCTTTCCATTAAGTTTAGCATAAAAAAGCTCCATGCAAGTTCCAGCTGAAAGCCTCGGCAAATAAGCAATTAGAACATCACATTTTTCTATGTCTTCCAAGTCCCTTCTTATGAACCCAGCCGCTGGAACCTTCCTCCACCAGCCTAGTTCTGTTCCCTTGTATATGATTTTCTCCCGTTGCCAAGGGTCAACAGGCTCATAACCGCAACGCACACAGATTTCGCGAATAACCTCCCGGTAAGACTGCTCTGTCTCCATGCCTTGAATTGGACCTGAGATGAAAACCTTCCTTTTCAAACCAAACTCACGCTCAAATTCTTTTCTGTTGAAAGGAAAGAATTAAGAGTTCGGCTTTATATTCTGATTTCTCTAAAATAAATGATTACGAGGAAGCTTAACATTTGGGATTCGTTGATCCTTTAACTGCAATTATCGTTTCGTTCTGTTTTCTCGGATTGATGCTATACAAGCGTGTGAATCTTGGAATCACCTTGAACTCGACAGCCCTGCTTCTAGCTTTACTCTCAATTAACTGGCAAACCATTCCAACAATAATATATGAAACATCCGTTGATTTGCGCACCATTTCAGTTGTGCTTGCAACTTTCGGAGTAATGCTGATGAGCCAACTCTACAAAGAAACAAGAGTTATTAACGATTTAAGTGAGAGCCTAAGCAGAATAATCAAAAGTTCGAAAATTGTATCAAGCGTTCTTCCAGCGGTAATAGGATTTCTCCCAGTCGCCGGTGGAGCATTGATGTCAGCGCCACTCGTAGATACCGAAGCTGAAAGACTTGGATTAAAACCTGAAAAGAAAGCTTACGTAAACTTGTGGTTTAGACACACCATTTTTCCAGTTTATCCAATAAGCCAAGTTCTAATAGTCACCGCAGCACTCACGGGAATAGCCATACCCTTGATAATTATGCGTCAGATTCCAGTGGTTATCGTCATGATAATTGTTGGATATTTTATTGGTTTTTGGAAAGTTTCTAATCCAAAGAACAAAGAAAACTCAGACCCAAAGAGTTTAAACTCACAAATGAAACGTTTTCTCATTGCTTTCTCTCCGATTCTAACAACAATAGTTGTGGTTGTCTGTTTAGATTTCTCCGGTTTCAACTTATTCAAACAGGGCTTCGACGTGCTGACGGCAACCTTCATAGGCTTAGTGGTTTTGATTGTTATTTCTAAACCAAGCCTACAAGTTTTCGAAAAGCCTTTCAAAAACTGGGGAATTTATGGAATAACATCTGCTGCCTACGGCGCATTACTGCTGTACAACATAACAAAAGCAGCGGGAATATCTGGAATCTTTGAAAATCTTGTAACAAGTGGAACCATCGACACCATTTTACTATTAACCATTGTCCCAGCTATCCTAGGATTTCTCACAGGCTCACCCTTGGGAGGAATTTCCATAGGCGTCTCCATTTTAGATGGAATACTAACATCATTTTCGCCCAAAACGGTGGCGCTACTCTACATGAGCACTTATCTCGGTTATCTGATTGCGCCAACACATTTATGTTTCGTATTTACAGCGGACTATTTCAAATGCTCACTGGGCAAAGTCTACAAGTACCTGATTCCTTCATTTCTAATATCATTCACAACCACACTGCTGATTTATTTTCTCGGTTAGACTTTGGCTAATAAATGGTGCCGAGGGCCGGGTTTGAACCGGCGACAACCCGGTCTTCAGCCGGGCGCTCTCCCAGGCTGAGCTACCTCGGCTAAACTGAGAGTATGGTGAGAGTGTTTTTAAGTTTTCTGAATTTCTATTGAAAAGCCAGAATAGGGTGCAGGTTCCCTCTACGCGAGGGGAGAAGGGAGAAAGGGAAAATGAATAGTTGCCTTGCACCCTGTGAGTTTAATTAGTGAAATCTTATAGAAAAACCTTATGGAACATTGTTTCAAAAAATCAGATTCAGAATCTTAACTTAAGATACATCAGAAGGGGAAACATCCCTTAAAAACCACAGAAAGATAAGCATAAACACATGTGGGGGTGTAAATGAAAAAGAAAATGGCAATAATAATGTTCGAGTTGGTTGACGAAAGCATGGAAGAACGAAACGAAAAAATAGTGCAGGAACTGCGAAACTGGTTCCGTGAAGATGCAGTTTCCATTCCATGGACCAAAGAAATAAGAGGCATTACTGTAAAAGAAGAATAGCTCGCTTGAAGAGTCACAAAAAACCGTTTCACGTTCTTGATTTTTGCTTTCCTTTTCAATGATTCTTATCAGCAAAGATAAGTTATTTACTTTCGCATTTCTAAAAGACAGCAAAGATTATGAAGGTTAACAACAAAAGAGTGAAACGAAGGTGGAGGGCCCGTAGTCTAGTTGGTTAGGACGTCGCCCTCACGCGGCGAAGATCGCTGGTTCAAGTCCGGCCGGGCCCACCACAAATCTGTGATGTATCTGCGGAAATTTTGAGAATAAACAATAGCTTTAATTATGGAATTTGCTGTAAAAGCTTCTGGTGTTTTAGAATTGAGTTTACCCATCGAAGCAACCGACGTAGTTAAGGTCTTCGGCAGTATTCACGCTTTAGATGGCTTAGGCTTCACTGTCAAGCATGGAGAAATCTTCGGGCTTATTGGTCCGAATGGAGCTGGAAAAACAACCGCCTTACGTATTGTCTCAACGTTGCTAAAGCCTACTTCTGGTTCTGTAAAGGTTCTTGGTCGTGATGTTGTGGATGAGGCTTCTGAGATCCGTGGGCTTATAAGTTATCTTCCTGAAGAAGCAGGGGCTTACAAAAATCTGTCAGGGTATGAGTATTTGGAGTTTATGGCTAAGTTTACCATTGAAGAAAAAGAGTTGATTAGAGAAACTGTTGAGGTTGCGGCAAAGATTTCTGGGTTAGAAGACCGACTTAAGGATAAGGTGAAGACGTACAGCAAGGGTATGAAGAGGCGTCTTCTCGTTGCAAGAGCTCTTATGACAAAGCCTAAGCTTGCATTGTTGGATGAACCAACCAGCGGATTAGATGTTCTCCATTCTGTTCATGTTAGAGGAATTATAAAGCAGTATGTGGAAAAAGAGGGAGTTACCGTGCTTCTTTCAAGTCATAACATGCTTGAAGTGGAGCATTTATGCGGCAAAGTGGCTCTCATAAATAAAGGCAAGATAGTGGCTGAAGGCTCTCCGGTAGAGCTTAAGAAAAAGGTGAATGCGTCAAATCTTGAAGAAGTGTTTGCGAAGGTGGTTGGTTTTGTTTAAAGGTTTATTCAACGTTATTGTGAAGGAAGTTAAGGAGTTGGTCAGAGACCCAACACTCCTCTTAGGCATGATAATCGTCCCGTTAATAATGTTTCCACTAATGGGATTCGCAGTTCAAACTTCGATGAAAGCAGCAGAAGAAAGCATGGGAAACATTTCAATAGCAGTAATGGACTTTGATAAAGGCACTGTTGCTGAAAACCTCACGAATTTCTTGACAACTCGGAACGTTACAATTGTCAAAATTGATGATTTGAACTTCACTGAAGCGGTTAACTACGTTCAACAATCAAACCTCACAGGACTCATAGTCATACCTCTTGACTTTACCAACAACATCACAGAGGGCTTAAAGGCAGAACTAGACGTTTACTCAGTGTTTAGGGGCGGAGGCATTGCTGAGTCTACGAGTTCCTCGATGATAAGCACTTTGTTAAAGTCATTCGAAGAAAGGCTGATTGTTCAAAAAGTTCGTGAAAAATTTCCTGAAAGTTCAGAAAACGTTTTGGATCCTATAGATACGTCTGAGAAATCAATAGTTAAAGGAAAAGGCGTTGACATCCCTCCAAGCGTTCTTTTCGGGTTAATGATGGCGCAGTCCATGGGCATGCCGATAGGCATAATGATGTTGCTTATTTTTGCGATGCAGCTTGCAGCTACGTCTGTTGCGTCGGAGAAAGAGGAAAAGACGTTGGAAACTTTGTTGACTTTGCCTATCAATAGGTTGACAATTTTAGCTGGGAAATTGACGGGTTCCATAATTGTTGCAGTTGTAGGTGCGATAGCTTACATTGTAGGCTTCACTTACTACATGGGTTCTTTTATGGGGATTATGCCAGCCGAAACAGGTGTAGATCTTGCAGCGATAGGGTTAGCGCCAACACCGATATCGTACTTACTTCTTGGGGCCTCACTTTTCGTGTCGCTGATTTCAGCGTTAGCGTTAGCAATTTCAATATCTGTTTTCGCTGAAGATGTAAAAGGTGCTCAAGCCTTGGTAGGGCCTCTGTCCATGTTATTGATCTTTCCAATGATTTTTATGATGTTCAGTGATATCTACGCCTTGCCATTTCCCTTGATGATTGTCTTACTTGCAATACCGTTCACACATCCTATGCTAGCGTCTAAGGTAGCTTTCACTGGCGACTACCTAACAGCTGTCATGGGCATTGTTTACGTGTCGATATTTACCCTTGCAGTGCTCTACATTGCAGCAAGACTATTCGGCACCGAGAAAATCTTGACGGCAAAGCTAAAGTTTAAGGGGCTAAGAAGACGTAAAAGAAAGCCAACTGAATAACAGTAGTAAAGCTTTTCCGTAGAAACTACAAAACTTGTTTCGGTGTTTGTGAATTGGAAATCCAACAGATTGAAGTTTATTCCGTTACTTTGCGTTATGAGGAACCTTTCCGAATCGCTCCGGGAGCAAGCACTGAAAGCCATAATATTGTGGTTAAGATACTCACGGATGACGGGATTGTTGGCTGGGGCGAATCATCGCCTTCGCAAAGGGTAACAGGTGAAAACCCAAAAACGGTTGTTGAAGTATTAGACAAGATCGCCCCGAAGCTCATTGGCGTGTCGCCGCTGAGAATTGAGCAGGACATCGAACTCATGGATTCAATTGTTGACGGAAATCCATCTGCAAAGGCAGCTATAGACATGGCTTTGCATGATATTTTGGGAAAAACTGCTCGTAAACCACTTTTCATGCTTATGGGTGGCTACCGCACAGAAGTCTTAACAGACATAACTTTAGGCATTAAATCTCCGAAAGAAATGGCTGAAGACGCCGTTGAAGCCGTCAATAGAGGTTTCAAAGCTTTAAAAGTGAAGGTTGGAGTCAATCCCACTGAAGATGTTGAACGTATAAAGCTCATTCGTAAAGCAGTTGGCGACAACGTAGACGTAAGACTTGATGCAAATGAGGGATGGACACCTGAACAAGCCATAGAAGTTCTTAACGAATTAGAGAAGTTTAACGTTCAATTTGCGGAGCAACCGGTTTCAGCAGGAGACCTGAAAGGCTTGGTGAAAGTCAGGAAAAACTCGGTGATTCCAATTATGGCTGATGAAAGTGTGCATTCGCCTGAAGATGCTCTTCGCTTGATTATGGCAGAAGCAGTAGACCTTATGAATATTAAGCTGATGAAGTGTGGAGGATTGTTGAAAGGTAGGAAAATCGCTAATATTGCTGAGGCTGCTGGGATACCTTGCATGATTGGTTGTATGGGTGAATCTGAAATTGGGATAGCGGCTGGGGCACACTTGGCTGCGGAAGTTAAAAATATTCAATATGCAGACTTGGATTCTGACCTTTTGCTGAAAGATAAACTTGTCAAAAAGGGTGGAACAGAAGTCAAAAATTCGATGCGGATTTTTCCAAGCCAGTATGGGTTGGGCATAACAGAGTTGAATCAGGAGCTTTTGGGGAAGCCGAAAAAAATTTACGTGTAGATCATGCAATTAATGTGTGAGGTGTATGCGACTTTGGTTTCTCTTAGAGCTTTGGCTCCTTCATTGACTAGGATTACTACTGCTGCAGCTGTTGGAGCTGCCTTGCACATCGGTCAAGGAAACCCCAATTTAATAGATGCGAAAGCAGTTGAGTTTTCAAGAGCAGTGTTAGCTCAAACCGACGTTGAAGGTGAAGTCATTTCATGCGAAGGCCCAAAAGACAATGCGCCAGCATTTACGCGGAGAGAAAAAGTTGGAACCGGAAAAGGCCCCAAGGTTGAGTTTGTCATAGACCCCGTTGATGGGTCAACAGCTTCCTCTAAAGGCAGAAAAGACGCCATTTCTGCTCTCGCTTGTGCACCTGCTGGCTGTTTTCAGGTTCTTCCAGACGACGGATACTATTTCAAAGTGGCAACTGATCATCATTCGATTGGCAAAATTTCTTTAGACATGTCCATCGAAGAAATCGTGCGTACAGTGGCTCAGGAAAAAAATTTGCTGCTTCAAAATTTCACTGTTATAATGTTGGAGCGTGAAAGACATGTGGCGATTCTTGAAAGCCTTAGAAAACTGGGTACGAGGATAATTTTGATTCCTGACGGTGACATTGCAGGGGCGGTTGTTACTTGCAGGCCTGGTTCTGGAGTTGACCTTCTTGTTGGCGCTGGTGCCGGACCCGAGGCAACTATTGCAGCAACTGCTGTGAAATCTTTGGGCGGTACCATGCTTGTGAAGGTTTGGAGAGATAAGAAGGATGATCCTAACCGTTTGGATAGGCTGAGGGCAGAAGGTGTTGACGTAGACAAAACTTATAATGAGGATGAGTTGGCTAAGGGCAATGAACTGGTTTTTGCAGCCTCTGGCGTCACGAAAGGCGAGCTCTTAGATGGTGTTCGCTTTATTCCAAATGGAGCAATTGTTAGCTCAATTTGCATGAGACTGCCGAGCGGAACTGTGGAAAAATCGGAAACAACCCTACAGTTTAAAGGACACCCAGTATACAAACAATTTTTGGCATGAACGCCTCATTCACTCAAAATGTTAACAGAATGATGAGGCTGCCCTAGACTAATACTCAAAAGGATACGAGTCCACCCGACGCCCGGAGTCGGACTGTGTCTTTTTACGCAGTTTCCGTAGCGAATGAAGCTTCACGTGTTGAAATTCTACCGTTTGCGTTTTCGTGGTTCATTTGCGCTTTCGGAAAATCTTGATTAAATATGCCCCTGCTATTATTGCTGAAATACCTAGTATGGCTAAGTAGGGTATAAAAGGAGAAAAGTCGAACTCGCTATCTTGATCGATTGAGACGTTGGTTTCTGACAGAATGAACGTGCCAGATGTGAGGATTATCCCTAACTTTTGAGTCAAGATATCGTCGAGATAAGTCCTAACGAGCTGTTGAAGTAGAATTCCGCTTCTAGGCTCGTAGGCATAAGTCATAGTAATCTGCGGTTCCTTCATAATACCTAACTTTAACAAAAATTCATTTTCAAATGGCTCGAACCTGGAAGCTGCAAAAAATCTTTCAAATTTTCCAATCACCGTGTCTATAGGTTTACCTATACTTCCGTTGTGATAGTGTATGTATAAATCCACGGTTGTGTTCAGCCAATTCATGATAAATGTCTCAGGTGTTTCTCCCTCTAACGGGTATTTCAACAGATAAATCCACATAACCCATTTACCCCACGGGTTCCCGTCTTCATCAACAAGCTCCATCGTGTCGAGGTCAACGGTCACGACTAGATTCTTGTGAATATAGATGGGGCCTGGAATTCTAACCATGTCTGAGCTCAGTTGTATCCTTCCAACAACTTGTTCCATGGGAATCCTCTTGATGAACGATAAATCACCGTTCTCCGCTCTCTCCACAAACTCTATTCCATTATAGCTTACACTTCCGTTAATTGATAAATTAATTTCAACTTCCAGCTTCGCATAATCATCCTTCACTTCGATGCACCTCCAAGAATAGTTACCAGTAGCCAATATAGCGGAGCCGCAATCATCAAAGCCAAGATACGTATATTCCGGTTGCCCATCCTTCATGCCAAATGAGTAAATAGCATAAGATCCTGCTTCTAGCCAATTAAACTTTGACTTGTTAGCGCCAGCACCGCCGGAACTCACGAGGCAACTAACAACAATTAAACCAAATAAAAAAAAGGGGAGGGTCTTCATTTTTGAAATCCTTTTACCATGGATAGTAGTATACAAAGGCATCCGCATCAAGATACCAGTCACCTAACCACACCTCTATCGTGGTTTCAGTTGCAGGATATTCAGGGTCGTTAGAATACCATTCCCCTATCCGATAGGTATAAGGTTCCCAAACAGCCCAGTCCCAGTCATGTTTGATGTTGTGGTATGTTTTGGTATAAGGGTTGTATTCGGCGTAAAGCCAAGCCCAAGCCCAGTCACCATAATCTCCATAGTCTTCATTTGCGCCCTCCATAGGAATACTTGCCATCACTGGGACGCTTAGCAGCGACAACACCGTCACAAAAATGAATATTGATAGAAAGGCAGGTTTTTTATTCATCTATAATCTCCACCTTCTAAGTGATATTTCGAAACTCATATAAAAATTTTACTTCTAAAAATATCAAAAGAGGGACGTTTTGGATTTGCTGGAAGTGTGACCCACTAGCTAAATTTTGCGTTTTAACATCAAAAGCCTAGTGAAGTAACCTTTGAAGTTGACAAGGGTTACCGGAAAGACTGCAAAAAGGTACTAGAGAAAGTTGGAGTGCCGCTAATACGTTGAGGCCCCCCCAAACAGCTTTTTTCGTTTTTCCTAGGCGTGTACACATGCTTATAAAGAGGTATAAAAATATTTGTAGATAAGAAAGAATCGGTATGTGGCATGAACTTTGGATCTAATAGAAGTCGATGAATTAGTCAAGTGTTACGGTAAAATTGAAGCGCTACGCAAAGTAACCTTTGAAGTTACTGATGGAATCACCGGGCTAATAGGTCCAAATGGAGCTGGAAAATCGACGCTAATAAAAATCGTTCTTGGCCTCATATCCGCCGACTCGGGCGAAGCAGTCGTTTTCGGACTAGACTCATGGAAGGATCGTAACAAGATACTAGAGAAAGTCGGGGTGCTTCATGAAAAGCCTCGTTTTCCGTCATGGGTAACTGGCAGAGAATACCTTGAATATTCAGCTAAACTAAAGGGGGTTTCAGGCGTTGCTGGAGAGATTGAGAGAGTATCTGAAGGGTGCGGACTCGCCAGCTTCATTGACAGAAAGATCGGCACTTTTTCTGCTGGAATGGTTCAGAGGCTCGGATTAGCTGATGCCTTGATTGGAAAACCTGAATTGGTGATCCTTGACGAGCCCACAGCTAACTTAGATCCATTAGGAAGATTGGACGTTTTAACTAGAATCAAACGCCTGAAGGATGAGGAAGGTATTAACTTCCTTATTTCAACCCACATTTTATCCGAATTAGAAAGGGTGTGTGACAATGTGATTATAGTTAATGAAGGCGTAATACTCACGTATGGTGCGTTTTCAGAGCTTGTTTCTAAATACACAAATCCAAAATATATGATCAAGGTGGATAATGCTGAAGAATTTATCAATGGTATAAACAGGAAAAACGTGGCAAACCTTGAAGTAAAAGGTGACTACGTATTCGTGGATGTGAAAGATTCTGATTCCTTTATTAAGGAGATAAATGGTTTGGTCAGAAAGCGATTGATAGTGTTGAAGGAGTTGAAAGTTTTTTCTCCAACGCTTGAAGATGTTTTTGTCGAGGCCATGAGGAGGAAAACGACTTGAGCAAGAACAGGTTTATAGTGAGCCTAACTTGGGAATTGAAGAGTTTGTTCAGATTCCCTTTTCCAGAAGTGTTACTCGCTCTGTTCACTTACATGATTTTTCTTCCACGCGGAAGCGGTTTTGCCTTCACTGTTTCTTCTGAGAGCCTAAAATGGGAAGAGATAACCCGTACCATAGCTTTTCACACAACAAGGAACGTTGCACAATTCTCTTTTTTTGCCTACATTCCCATGGGCATCTTCGCATCCATCTTCGCCACATTAGTCTTTGCATATGAAATTGAAAACGGTTTGCTAAAAGTCCATCTTTCTCACCCAATCAGCAGACAAAGCATTTTTTTAGCCAAACTATTATCCTGCTTCCTCATAGTTTTCATAACGTTTTCAGCCAGTCTTCTCTCTTACGCCTTCTTAGACGTTACCGAAAACGCTTTTTACCTGATTCTCTCGCCTGACCTAATATTGAAAGTACTGCTTGTAACAGCATTGCAATCTCTGTTCATGCTAAGTGTTACCATTTCCTTTTCCCTCTACAGTGCAAGGACTTCGGCGTCGCTGATCGGTTCCTTCGCCACAATCTACCTTATTCAACTTTTAAGCGAAAGCGCAAACCTAGAATTTCTACCACCAATCTCTTTCAGAGAACAGGCTTCCTTCCTTTTTTCCAAGACACTCCCAAAGCTTTCTCAACTCCCTAACTTTCTGATTATCCCCCTCGTTTCAGTTTTTCTGATCGTTTGTTCCTATCTTTTCTTTTCAAGGAGGTTGGAGGTAGGTTGAGGATCTCCAGAGTTTTGTTGAGGATTGGTGTCTGCATTATGATTATGGGTTTGTCCATCTTACTCGCGAATTTGACATCTACTCTACGTGGTTCTACTAGTTCCATGAGTTTTGAAGTCCCTGCAAACGGAACATACGCTGTAATTGTCAAGCTCCAGAATCGCCCATACGAAATTAGAATCATTGTCTCTGAAGATTTCAAAGGCAACCTCTGCATCTTCAACTACGAAGGCATCAAAAAGCTAACTGAAGGCACAAAAACACCCACTCTGGAACAAGATCTGGAAGGCTCATCACTCATCGACTTCACGCCAAACCGCAGAGGAGCCTACACGTTTCTAATAGAAAGCAATATCTCTGAAAATATCAGCGGCTCAATAGGCCTAGTCGAAAAAAAGGCAATAAGCCAAGATGTTCAAGTCGACTCTACAATTATTATTCTGTTCGGCTTGGCTGTCACGTTAGCAGCTACGATGTCTAAGTCCATAAAATCCTCACGAACCACATGCTGAGTGACACAAACTCGATGCAAGTGGAGCTGTCACAATTGTTTTATTATTCCAAACTTTCATTCACTCAAAACGTTAACAGAGCGGTGGGGCTGCCCGGATTTGAACCGGGGTCACGAGCGCCCGAGGCTCATAGCCTAGACCAAGCTAGCCGACAGCCCCAAACTCGTAGTCCAGACGTCCTCAAACATAATTTGTGATTAATCATAAAAACCTTAACCAAAATTCAGAGTTTAGAAAAATAAAACTTGGAATCATAAACTGCAATCGTTAGTTTTTGTCGTACGCGCCAATTCATAACCTATAAGTCAAACCATTAACCTGTCACATTCACGATGCAAATGCAGACTAATGTGGACACTTTAATTGAAATTCCATGCTTCAAATGCTTGTTTTGGGACCGAAGGCGAGAGAGCCCTCCACATTGCAACCCTAATAAATGTCAAAAATTAACGGAGTGGCTTCTCAAACAAGCCGAAAACTATCAACAAACTGAAGAGAATTTAACATTTGTGAACGCACCGTACATTAAGGCAACAGAAAAATCCACACCATAAAAATTAGGCGCGAATAGCTGAAAATACTCTATGCTTCAAAATCTCAAAACCCGAAATTTGAGCCCTCATGCAAGTCAGAGATTCTAACAAATGATTCAAAACATTCTCTCAGACAAGTCTAGAATTTATCGTCTTCTTCCTCTAACGCTGCACTGAAGCACCTTTGGGCAAATTAGACATTCATCCGGGATAGCCGCATCTTTTGGAAGTGAGTCCAAAAAACCAAAATAATGGGCACATTTTGCTGGTGAGTCGAAAACTTTCGGATATTCAGTTGCCCTAACCCCGACAATTTTCACGCCTTCCACAAGTATGTCTATTTTTGAGTTGCAGTAAGGACAAGCATAATAACTCTCTCTCGGTATCGCAGACGAGTCAGTCAAGACCGTCGGCTTATCAAAGCTTTTACCACACCCGTTGTATGGGCACTTCAGCCTTTCCTTGTGAGAGTGTAAATGCATGGCTCGTCCCTTTTGTAATTTACTTCTATTACATATCGCTAATATTAATATTTAATAAACATTTCTGTCTACGCGTACAACAAAAATACAGAAATACTCAATCCATAAAATCGAAGAACTCCTAACGAGCCATGTTTCTGCCTGAATTTTGTGACGCGATGAGAAGTCTTTCCAACTTCGAGTTCTCTATGCGCTGACAGAAAAAGACTGTGACTACTTAAATCCTCTAAATCTTTATATCAATAACCATCTAGCAATTTTAGGGAGACCTTAATCGTTGAACAGCGATGAAAGATTTAGAGTCTACGATTACGATATACCTGAGCAAGCTGAAGAAGCTTGGGATAAACTCGCCAATTGGTACTCCGCAAGGAAAAAGGGTTCTTACGAATTCAAGATTCAGTTGCCAGCCATTCTGAATCTTCTAGGTAATCTTCGGGGGAAGAGCTTGATAGACATTGGTTGCGGTCTAGGCAACTATTCAGTGGAATTCGCAAAAAGAGGAGCCAACGTTCTCGGTATAGATCTTTCTCAAAAAATGCAGGACAAAGCTAGAAATAACGCCAAAATGGCGGATGTCAAATTAACGTTACAGAAAGCAGACGCCCGCTTAATACGTTGTCCCGATAATTCTTTTGACATAGCCGTTATAATCCTCGCAATCTTGAACGAAAAAATAATTAAAGAGGCAGCAAGAGTCCTAAAACCTGGCGGGCTACTTCTAGTCTCAGACACCCATCCAACACTTGAGGCAAAGGGACACTGGAAAAGTGACAAAATCGGGACACCCAGAATTGTCGAAGATTATTTCTCACGAGAAAAAAAGAAATGGCAAATAAATTATGATACAGAACATACTATCACTCTCGAATACTCAACGCAAACAATTGGACAATGCGTTAACCTGATCGCTGATGCAGGTTTTAGAATTCTGAGAATCGTAGAACCTAAGCCTGGAGAAGACCTCAAAAAAAGCGATCCAGTACATTATGAAAAATGCTCAAGAATACCATGCTTCATAATCTATCTGACACAGAAGCATATGTAACCTAGAAGATTAAGCAAGACGGAAAGCCTCGGGCGGGATTTGAACCCGCGGCCAACAGCTTACGAGGCTGCCGCTCTACCGGGCTGAGCCACCGAGGCACATCTATTAAGTGATTGATGACAAGCAGATTTTAAATGTTCGGAAAACAAAAAGCAAAGTTGAAAGCCTTTTTCACATGTCAAGTCTTTTTTCAACAACTGTTCTCCTTAAACCTTAAAATCAAACTGAAATTCTGGAAAATAAATAGTGCTATCTTTAAAAGCGAACACGAATATCTCTAACACCTCGGGTGAAAAAATGTCCATTTCTAAAAGATTCGGTGAACGTGAAATTATCAGCACTATTCGGAAAAATTTGGATGCAATGCCTAAAATGCCTGTTCCTTTCGGTGATGACGTCTCCGCTGTGGAAATCGGCACAGAGAATCTTATCGTATTGAAGACAGATATGCTCGTGGACAAAACTGATGTCCCGCCAAATATGAGTCTTTGGCAAGCTTGTCGCAAGGCTGTTGTCATGAACATTAGTGATTTCGCCGCAAAAGGTGTAAAGCCGATAGCCATGCTTGTTTCCCTCGGGCTTCCCAAAAACTTGGCAACAGCGAAGAATGTTGAACAAATTGGAAAAGGCTTGAATGCTGGAGCACGCGAATATGACGCATACATTATCGGCGGAGATACAAACGAAGCCTCAGACTTGGTGATTAGCATTTCACTTTTTGGAACAGCTAGAAAGAACACGTTGATGTTGCGGAGTGGAGCAAAACCAGACGACTTGGTTGCAGTGACAGGTTTGTTTGGAAAAACCGCTGCTGGCTTGAAAATTCTAGTTGAACGTTCAAAGGCGCCAAAAGGAATTAGCAAAATTCTTACTGATTCGGTTTTGATGCCTTGTGCTCGCTTGAAAGAAGGTTTAACCTTAAGCCAAACAAGAGCCGTTTCAGCCTCTATAGATTCAAGTGACGGTTTAGCATGGAGTCTTCATGAAATCGCAAGGGCAAGCAATGTTGGCTTTCTAATTAATAGTTTTCCAACAGCCAAAGAGGCGGAAAGATTCGCAAAAATCAATAAGCTAGATCCGTTAGAGTTGACGCTTTACGGTGGAGAAGAGTACGAACTTGTATTAACGATAAAGCCTAAGCTTTGGGAGAAGGCGGAAAAAGCTGTTGAAAGGGTTGGTGGAAAACTGTTTCCAATTGGAAAGGTTACCGCTGAAGAACAAGTTCTCTTAGAAATTAACGGAAAAAGACGCATCATTGAAACGCGGGGCTGGGAGCACTTCAAAAAGCGCGGTTTAATTCAGAAGTAAACATATTATGATTTGAATCTTGATGTCTGACTTAACCACCCGCTCAACTGTTCGAGAAGCAATATTCTATGAAAAGCTGAAAAATGGAAAAGTCAAATGCAGCGTGTGTGAAAGGCGATGCGAAATTCCGCAAGGCGCAAAAGGATTCTGCAGAACACGAATAAACATAGATTCAGAGGATGCTCAAAACCAATCGATTTGCGAATAGTTTCTGGCTTGCTGGAAAGTTTCATGTTGAATGTTAATTTCTGCTTTTTCCAAAGGAAAATTTATATGAGGGTTAATTGGCTTTATTTTTAATCTCGGGTCGTAATCTAGATTTTTGGGCGAAAACTCTGCAGGGTTACTTCTTTTTGATTGAGCGTTTACGTCTACGCCTTTTGACAATAGTTACTGATCTCGTTTGATTTAGCTGTCGGATTTTAGCGTTTGGAAAAGCCCGTTCAATGTCTCTTCGTAGCTTGGCGATGTCAACTTCTCCGTAGGTTTTCACGTCAACTATTTGTTTTTCATTTTCGTCATAACTCACGGAAAGCGTGTATCCTGAGCCGACTTCAATCTGTGTTGGCTCTAAAACGAACCCTAACTCTTCAGTGTCCAATTCGATAAAGCTTTCTGGTTCACGCTTATGTTTACGCTCTGGCATTGTAATCACGACTCTTAAAGAAAAGGGCTGTGAAGATTAAAGGTTTTTACGTTCGAATAAAGATTGAGCGTACGTACATGGCGCATCAGTGAAACATCATTCTGTCTTCGTATTTTTTAAGGTGTTGTGTGGCTTCAGAGACGTCCATGAAGAGCTTGCTGACTCTTTCCACATCTTCAATGGTAACCTCTTTGTGCTTGGCACTTTTAGCGTTTTGAGCCGCTAAACTCAGCAGTTGAACCGAGTATCGTAGAGAAGTCTTAGCTCCGACTTCTGTGATTTTTTCTAACGCGTTTTCTTTAATGTTTATTTTCTCCTCTTTTGATCGTATTTTTAGGATTTCGCGGATGCTTTCAGCATCGTAATCTTCAGTTCCGATGATTACGGAACGGTCAACGAGGTCGAGAGGGAAGCCCATGGGGCTTTTGACGTCGGTGCCTCGGATGGTGGTGACGCCTCGGTTTGTGGCTAGAATGATGATTGGCACAAGTTCGCTTTCGATGGCTCTGCCTAAGAAGCTGAAGGCTTCCAAATCTAGAAGGTGTGAGTCATCAATGAATAAGACGCCTGGGTGGATGAAAGCCTTTTCTTCATCAATCATTTTTTTAACTGCTTCATCCACGGCTGTGCGGACTTCACTGTCTATTTCCTTTGTTGCTGTAGCTCCCATGAACAAAGAGAAAATTCCTCCTCCCATTCTTTGACGGGCATTGATTTCGTCCATATCTGCTAGGGTTAAAGTGTAGACAAATTCTTTCTCTTTAAGCACATCACCTTGAGGTCGAGGGATTTTTTTCCTAGTGTCTATGTCGTAGGTTTTTCCTTTAGTGCTGTCCATACTTATGCCAAGGTTGACTACTCTTCCACTTTCAGCGTCAATTTGTATGATGTATCCTTCTGAAATGTTCTGCTGAATGACTTGTTGGGCTATGTTTGACCCTGCTTCGATGGTTTTCGCTTCATCCTGAGTTTTCAGTGAGAGTCCGATGCTTTCAGGAACCTTTTGGTAAGGATTGTAGGGATGAGGAGCAGTTTTTATGTCCATGCTCGTGAGTTCGCCTTCGTAGACTTTGCGCATCTCATGAATCTCTACTCCGATGCATTTTCTCATGGCTTCGATGAGGATCTCTGTTTTCTTGCGTTCGCTGCTGTATATTTCGCTTCCACTCATCTGGATAAACGGTACATTTTCGCCTAGTTCCTTGGATATTGCCACGGCAATTGCTGTCTTCCCTGTTCCAGGCGGACCCGCAAAAATTACGGTTTTACCGCTTAGCATTCCCTCTTTTATCATTTGGATGACAAGACCTGCAGCTTCTCTAGCTCTTTCCTGACCAACCATTCCATCCTTTATTTTGACTGCTTTCAAGTTTTCGTCTAAGCCCAGACCTTTGATGTGCGTGTGGGCACCGATTCTTTCAAATCTGGTTGTCGGATGTGTTGGCAATTCCTTAATAGACGCCATAATTATATCACCCTATAGAGTAAAATCGGAAGTAAAAGGAAAAAACTAAGATATAAACTTCACTTCGCTCCTTCATTAATTTTAGATGATGGCTGTTCTGTCTAGCAGATAGTTTACGATGTTTACGCATGAAGCTGCTAGGTAGAGCCGATTTCCAAGGGAAACCTTTTCACCATACCGTAAAGCAAAACCTTCAACCCTCTTCGGCAGCCCCTTATGGTCTCCCAAGACAAAAACGGGATTCTCACCTATGTCAACCTCAAAAATGTCTTTTCCGCCTTCTTCAAGAACATAAATCGGTGATTCATCTGCTTTTGCCTTCAACAGAGCCTCAAAACTAGATTTGTCAGTGGTTATGCCTGGATGGAATTTTCCTGATAAGACATTCTTGAGAATCTCTTTCCAAGTTTCTTCGTCTGGGCGTACGTCTCTAAGCGTTGCGCCATCAACCTTTAAGTGTAAGGGCGGCAGTGGTGTGCCGCTTAATAGTGCATGGAAGACAACGTTTCTGCGGATTTTGTGAGAAAGAAATAGGCTGGCTTCAATGCATTCATGTACAATGTCTAATCTTCCAGCCTTGCGTAGACTTGTGAATTTTGAATCTGTTCTGCCTTTACGCGAATACAAAACAAACTCACGCAAGAAGTTTCACCATTCTTTGTTAATGATTAGGTTCAACATAAAAATGTGGTCCTAAGCTTGATAGCTCTTCGTTAGATTTAATAACCTTCTATTAATTAGTTGAGCAAAATCATATAACGTCACTGAAAACCATTGTGAGGATAGATTGGTCATGGAAAACTTGATGATGGAGACTGCAAATGTCATAGTGACTGACGTAGCTTGTTTAAGAAAGAAGATGTGTAGCTCCTATAGAAAGTTCAGCGAATGGAATACTTGTTGACGAGCTCAGAGAGTACGGCATTAAGAGACTGACGCTTCTTTTTGAGAATGGGGAGATAGTTAGCTTCAAGGCTGAAAAGGGAAGCGACGCGTTCAAGAAGATACTGGAGAAAGCTGAAGGAGATAAAGACAGGATAGCGGAATTAGGTATAGGAATAAATTATGGCATGAATCCTATGGGTTGGAGTGTATACGACGAAAAAGCCCTTGGAACAGCACACATAGCCATAGGCAATAATACACACTTAGGCGGAGTCAACAAAGCATCAATAGACATAGACTTCATTCTGTACAACCCAACGATAAAAGCCGACGACAAAATCATAATGGACATGGAAAAACTATCCTAACAGACAGACGTTATTCGTACATATGAACAACACATCAATGAAAAGAAAGCAGCATACGCTCCAAACATAGGTTCCTATACAGAAAACTATGGGGGTCTATTTTTCTACGGTTTGCGTGGAAAATCTGCAACTCGCTACGATTATTATCTGACAAAACGGAAATTGAAGTCCGACAAATCTACAGCTCAAACGACCTATATATAAGGGGGGGTCTAGACCCGCAGACAGCCAGAGACTCTTTTAATAGAAAATGGAGCCTCGGGCGGGCGTCGATCCCGCGACCTACGGCTTACAAGGCCGTTGCTCTACCAGGCTGAGCTATCGAGGCACCTTAACTATAGAAATCACATCATCAAAAATAAAAACATTCGCTAACTAAGCCAGCGACTACTCTCTTGCTTCAACATATCCTCAGCCTTTCTCAAAATCTTCCTTTCATTAACATAAGTCAAAACTCTAAGAGCTTCCGAAGTGCGAAACCACTTAACCCTATCCGCTTCAAAATCATGATCTCTCACTGAACCCCCAACATACTTCAAAAGAAAAAAATGAACAATCTTCAAGATACGTTTTCCTCTAAAAAAATTGTAATTAATCTCCCCAATCTTCTCAACAATTTCACCTTCCAAGCCCGTTTCCTCCCTAACTTCTCTCATTGCCGTCTTCTCAGCCGTCTCACCCTTTTCAATCAACCCCTTGGGCAAACACCAAACCCTCCTCCTAGAAATCAACGCCACCTCAAACTGACCATTAACCACTCTAAAAATCACTCCTCCAGAGGACACCACCCGCTGAGTTTCCGATTCCATAGCTTTTCCACCAACCGCATTCCTACTTTAGGCTTCATATGCACAATAGACTAATACATTTACCCTTTTAAACCCTAACCAAAAACACTTATTATCCACGACGTAACACTTATATTAGCGAAACACACACCAGAACTATTTCGAGCGAGTTAGTTCAAACATAAAGTAGATGCAATTCCCATCAAAACCATGAGGAATGAAGGGTAAAGTGAGCTTAAAGCTCATAATGACACCATGCATAGGCAAAACGTTCACCGAAAACGCCAAACAGATACTGCCACAAGGCCCGATATGCTACGCCGTCTGGAGGATGGCTAGGCTTGAGAGCTGAAGAAGGGCGCGGCCAGCCGCGAAAGGTCCCGGGTAAGCGTATGCAGCTGTAGAACCGGGAATTCCTGAATGGGACTTCCTACTGCGGTTCTTCGGAACCGTGGTGCTCCCAAATGGGAGCGGGAACCCCCTGAACTGAAGCGTCTTAGTAAGGGGAGGAAAAGAAACCAAATGAGATTCCCCTAGTAGCAGCGAGCGAAAAGGGATTAGTCCAAACCGAACCCTGTGAGGAAGACTCATAGGGGATGTAGTGTTATGGGCCCGGCTTCCTTCTCACCAGTTAAGCTGAAGTGGCCTGGAAAGGTCTGCCATAGAGGGTGAAAGCCCCGTAAGCGCAAGCTGGAAGGAGTTGAGCTGGGATCCCAGAGTACCGTACCCTGGTTTGGGTTCGGGAATTTGGGACACACCAAGTTCCAAGACTAAATACGCCTCAAGACCGATAGCGCACTAGTACGGTGACGGAAAACTGAAAAGTACCTCGGAAGAGGGGTGAAAAGTGCTTGAAACCAGACGGTTACAGACGTGTGCAGCCTGGAAGGGTAGATCCCTCCTAAAGGAAACCATCGTGAGGTGGAAGTACGAGGGAGGGGGACTAGGGTTGCACGTTCCGTCTAGAAACACGGGCCGGGGAGTTCACGGCTGTGGCAAGCCTAAGGGTTAAAGCCCGTAGGCGTAGGGAAACCAACATGCACGCAGCCAGCCTTCGGGCTGGTGAGGTGCGAAGTCTGAAAGGACTTGGAGTCACGGTTGTGAGACTAGAAACCGGGCGATCTAGCCCTGGGCAGGGCGAAGCCAGGCGAAAGCTTGGTGGAGGCCCGAATGGGTGCTGACGTGCAATTCGTTCCTCAGACCTGGGGTTAGGGGCTAAAGACCAATCTAGCCCGGTGATAGCTAGTTCCCTCCGAAGTGGGTCGCAGCCCAGTCCCAAACGAGGCAGCCGGTGGGGTAGAGCACTGATTGGAAAGTAAGGAGTCGAAAGGCCCCGCTTTTCTTTCAAACTCCGAATTCATCGGCGCCGTAGACCTTGGGAGACGGGTTACAGGGGGTAAGCTCCTGGACCGAGAGGGGGACAACCCAGACTGAGGTTAAGGCCCCTAAGTGCTGGCTAAATGTCAACCAGAAGGGCGTCATAAGCCATAGACAGTGGGGAGGTAGGCTTAGAAGCAGCCACCCTTTGAAGAAAGCGTAACAGCTCACCCACCGAGGCTTATGGCCCTGAAAATTGACGGGGCTAAGCCAGCCGCCGATACCCCAGGGTGCAGCTTAGCGCTGCATCGGTAGGAGGGCGTCCTGGCTGGGTAGAAGCTGGGCTGTAATGTCCAGTGGACCGGTCAGGATTGAAAATCCCGGTGGTAGTAACAGCAAAGAGGGGTGAGAATCCCCTCCGCCGAAGGGGCAAGGGTTCCCCGGCAACGGTCGTCAGCCGGGGGTAAGTCGGTCCTAAGATATGGCCTAACCGACCATGCCGAAAGGGAAGCCGGTTAAAATTCCAGCACCACGAAGGTACGATTGCGGCGACGCAAGCTCAACGCTTGACGCTTCTGGGTAGGTTGAGCAAGGCTGTCGCCTTGTTTAACCGTATAAACTTGGGGAGTGCCGTAATGGCGAGAACCAAGTGAAAGAGGGAATAGCCGCCCGTTTAGGGCGGTTCAGCCGATCTCTGGAGCCATTGAAAAGGGCGCTGAGAAGGATCCTTTGTGACCGTACCCAGAACCGACACAGGTGTCCCTAGGCTAGAAACCTAAGGCGTGTCGGGTATATGCCAAGCGAGGGAACTCGGCAATCTAGCCCTGTACCTTCGGTATAAGGGGTGCCTGCCGTTTAGCCTTTGGCTGGAACAGCAGGTCGCAGTGGCAAGGGGGTCCCGACTGTTTAATAAAAACATAGGAAGCCGCAAGCGCGAAAGCGTGTGAACGGCTTCTGAATCCTGGCCAGTACAGGTACCTAAAACCTGGGTTCAACCGGGCTAAGGGCCTGCAAACGCCGGGAGTAACTCTGACTCTCTCAAGGTAGCCAAATGCCTTGTCGGGTAAGTTCCGACGTGCATGAATGGAGCAACGAGGGCCCCGCTGTCCCCGCTTGGTACCCGGTGAACCCACGTAACGTGGACGAACAGTCCACGAACTTCCAGCGGGAAAAGAAGACCCCGTGGAGTTTTACTGCAGTCTGTCGCTGGAATACGGTTGTGGATGCAGAGTGTAGACGGGAGCCGTTAATCCTGGTTTCTCCGGGAACCGGGGGAGGCAACAATGGAACACCGTCTTTCTGCAACTGTGTTTCTTACCGGTGCTTCGGCGCTGGAACAACGGTAGATGGGCAGTTTGGCTGGGGCGGCACGCCCTTGAAAAGATATCAAGGGCGCCCTAAGGTCGGCTCAGACGGAACAGAAATCCGTCGTAGAGTGCAAAGGCAAAAGCCGGCCTGACTGGATCCTCCACAGTAAGGGATCCAGAGGCGAAAGCCTGGCTTAGCGATCATCCATGTCCCCTTTGGTGGGGGCTGGATGTGACAGAAAAATTACCCCGGGGATAACAGGCTTGTCGCGGGCGAGAGTCCCTATCGACCCCGCGGCTTGGTACCTCGATGTCGGCTCTTCCTATCCTGGCCCTGCATAAGGGGCCAAGGGTGAGGCTGCTCGCCTATTAAAAGGGAACGTGAGCTGGGTTTAGACCGTTGTGAGACAGGTCGGACTTTATCTGCTGGGAGTGTTGGTTGCCTGAGGGGAAAGGGTCCCTAGTACGAGAGGAACGGGACGTTGTGGCCACTGGTTAACCGGTTGTCCGACAGGGCAGATGCCGGGCAGCTACGCCGCTGAGGATAAGGGCTGAAAGCATCTAAGCCCGAAGCCTCTCCTGAAAATAGGCAGCCGTTCCCTAATAGCGCTGGGCTGGTAACAGCTTGGTTAATGGGACGAGGGCTCCCATAGAAGATGGGTTTGATGGAGTCGGGGTGTAAGTCGGAAGGTTTCGGCCGACCGGCTCAGCCTGCGGCCTCCAAACGCTCGAGGTGTCGGGCTTAGGCAGTGTCTGGGTGATATAATCGGTGAACAAAGCCTGTGCATGGTGGTTTTGGTGAGAGAGGTTTTGTTGTCTGCGGTGACTAGACCCCCCCTTATATATACCTTGAACCTGCAGTTCTTTCTATGGTTAGATGACCTTTAGGGCATGAATGAGCATGTGTTGGTTAGGTGTCTTTGGTCAGAAATGTAGGAAGGGTTCAAATCCCACTCCGCCAGCCACGTACGGACTTGACTTAATAGCAGGCGCTAGCGAAGAAATAAGAGGACAAATGGTTTTTGTTGATGTTCTGTTTTAGAGTAGGAACAGTGAAAACGTGTGACTCTGATTTCTAAATTCGATCCTTGGCGTTCAAACCTTTGCACTTGTCCACCTAAATTAACCTTTAACCCTTACACTGGATGTGATCATGCTTGCGTTTACTGTTATGCTTCAAGCTATATTCCGAAATTCTTTAGGTGCAGACCTAAAAAAGACTTAATTCCGAGGCTAAAAAGAGAAGCAGCGAAACTTAAAGGCGAATTAATATCAATTTCTAATTCTTCAGATCCCTATCCAAGCTTGGAAGCCGAAACAGGCTTAATGCGGAAATGCTTAGAAATCTTGTCTAGGTGTGACTGCAAGATTCAAGTGGTAACAAAGTCAAACCTCGTAGTCAGAGACATAGATCTTTTAAAAAAGAAGCCGTCAATGGTGACTTTGACAATCACAACAGACAACGACAACATTTCAAAAATCCTTGAACCAAAAGCTTCATCCTCATCGGAACGGTTGAAGACTGCTGAAACCCTAATTAGAAAAGGCATCCCAACATCCGTACGCATAGACCCGATAATTCCATTCGTAAATGATAATCCGGAAAACCTTGTCGAGACCCTTGCTTCAATAGGTGTCAAACACATCACAAGCTCGACGTATAAGGTTAAACCGGACAGCTGGAAGAGATTCAATATGGCATTGCCAAAAACTGCTGAAAAACTGAAACCATTTTATCTTGACAAAGGAGAAAAGATCGGCAGAACCGCTTACTTACCAAAGGAATTGAGGTTAAAATTGATGAAAAAAGTGGGCGTGTTAGCCAAGAATTATGGCATCCAATTTGGAACATGCAGAGAAGGCTTAAGCCATTTAAACACTGCGCAGTGCGACGGTTCATGGCTATTAAACAAACTGTAGATTACAGTAAAGCTTTGAGTGGTAGCCCGGGAGAGATTCGAACTCTCGTCAGCGGGTCCAAAGCCCGCTATGCTTGTCCGCTACACTACCGGGCTTCGTCGATTAGAATTTTTGAACTGACTTCTTAATATGTATTTTTTGATTAAAACCTTCCTCTCCCTACGTACTTTAAACACGATCTTTCTGGTTTTTTCTATTGTATCAGCTGCCCTAAGCTTGTCTACATCACTCAAGTTTAGAAACTCTATTATATACTTGTAGTTTCTGGGGTTCTTCTCTTCTAAACTTTCCAAAGACCGTATCAAAGTCGTATAATCCAGTTTGACCTTGCCAATCGAGGATTTCAACCAAGCATAATTTTCAACCATGTCAACAAATATGTTATTCAAATAATGCGTTGCTTCAACCGCTTTTCCAGAATTAATCAAAGACTTCGCACGCATCATCATGCCTTGCAGAAAAGCAGGATTCAAATAATACCTCAGTTTTGTCTTAATCCTAAAATGAGAAGATTCAAAGGCGCGGGGATTTTGCTTGGCTGTAAAGTTTATTTCGTCCCAGATTACCTTGAAAAGCTTCAGTTTGCCCTCAACGCTTACACTGTCCACTCCACTCAACCCTGATATCTCTAAGTATTCAGTGAATAGGTTCTGCATTCCCAGTTTCGCCGTTGACTCTTCGAGTTTCTCGACGAATCGGCTGTTTGAAAAAGGTTCCAACGTAACCTCCATCAAAACCCTCAAAACATTCTCCAGAGCCATCGCGGCAAAAAGCTGTGAACTTCGAAAGTCTTTCCTTGAAAAGGCTGAAGTTGCACGACTCAGGTATATGTCAGATTCTACGACGTGCGCTTCCGTTCTGATGTCAACTCTTTCAGGTGAACCATAAGATTTAGCCATCCAAAGTTTTGTGTTGGTTAGCGACCAGTCTCTATCGTAGAGAATTTGCATCTCGTATACTTTTTGATCTAATTCAGGCGGAATCTGCCCATGAATCCAAGCTTTCGGAATGTGATCCAAATCTACAAGCAAACCGTTAATCTCGATTCTTTCCACAAATTCATGACTAAAGTTACCTTTGTCAAGCACTAGCAGGTCAACATCGCTTGATTTTGTAGCATCCCCTCGGCTCCAGCTTGCAAACAGTCCTACACCATATACGTTCTCTTTGATTCTCATTTCTTTAACAATTTTCTCTAGGGGTCTCCGTATTTTTTCCGGAAGTTTTATCATGTTGATACTATCCTTCTGATTATTAGTGAGTGTAAGTATTCAAAATTTGTGAAAGCGATCTTTTTGACTAAACCGTAAAATTTATATATTAGAACATTTCTTTCGGATAGACACTTGGGCCGGATGTACTGCTTTCTGATTCCGAATCATTGATGAGGAACACGAAAAGGTGACGGTTCTAAGTGCATATTAATTGAGGAGAAAAGATGCATAAAAAAGAAAGCAAGGCTCATCAACGTCTATTTGACAAATGCCCAGAATGTGGTAGCCCAAACCTTATTCACGATTACGATACTGGCGAAACCGTTTGCGGCGACTGTGGATTGGTCGTAAATCAACAAATGATGGATAAAGGTCCTGAATGGCGTGCCTTCACCCAAGAGGAAAAAGCATCAAGAAGCCGTGTAGGGATGCCAACGTCATACTCTGTCCATGACAAGGGCTTGTCAACAGCCATAAGCCAGATCGATCGCGACGCCTTCGGAAGAAAACTACCCCTTCGCACACGCCTACAGATGTGGCGATTAAGGAAATGGCAGATACGCTCAAGAGTGCATTCTTCAGTTGACAGAAACCTCGCTCAAGCGATGGCTGAACTTGACCGCCTTTCAGATAAAATCTACATGCCGTCGCCAATCAAAGAAAAGGCTGCGGTTATCTACCGTAAAGCCTTGGATAAAGGCTTAGTGCGTGGCAGATCTATTGCAGCCATTGCTGCCGCTTCGGTTTATGCCGCGTGCCGTGGAAGCGGAACCCCGAGAACCCTACGAGAGGTTGCAGAAGCAAGCTTGGTTGAAAAGAAGGACGTTGCTCGTTGCTATAGGCTCTTACTTCGTGAACTTGACATACAGATGCCCATCGCCGACCCGCTTACATACGTTTCAAAAATTGCTGAAAATACTGGGATTTCCGGCAGAACTCAGGGAGTGGCCATCCAGATTCTTCGTGAAGCGAAAAGGAGTAGGGCTTCTGCCGGTAAAGATCCTATGGGTTTGGCTGCTGCAGCATTGTACATTGCTTGTTTGCAGAACAACGAGAAGAAAACACAGAAGGACATAGCTGAAGCTGCAGGAGTAACAGAGGTCACTGTGAGAAATCGATACAAAAGTTTGAGAAAACAGTTGCATTTGGAGATTCCTGACTAGTAGCGTTATGTTTCTTCTTTTTCAAGCTCCATAATTATAGGGCCAATGTATCCGCAGTTTTCACATACATACTTTTTAGGGGTCAGCCAATAATCAAGATTGCTGGATAGATGAATTTTTGGGCTTCCGCATCTTGGGCAATATATTTTAGTTGGTCTCCTATAACTTAGCGTTTTAAATACTTCTTTTATATCTTGTAGCAGTTTCATTGGGCTCACTTTATGTGGCGATTATTGGAGTTCAATATTTTCTTCAGGATAGCCTATATTGATTAGGTATTGGCGAACTTTTTCACGATGGTCCCCTTGAAGCATTATTTCACCGTTTTTCGCTGTTCCTCCGCATGCACAAGAATTTTTCAGCTTTTGAGCTAGAGTTGCTATATCTGCGTCTTTATTGTTTAGACCATCTATAATTGTTGATTTTTTTCTCCACTTTCTCGTTTCAAGCCTTATACGAATTCTTTGTTGTTCTTTTCCAATTTCACCGCATACGCACAAATCTTTCGGAAGCCCGCATATTGGACAAATGTCAGCCATGATACTCAGACTCTACAATAAAGACGGGAGTATATAAAATTTTCAATTTTATCCTTTATATTTTAAGAATCATCATTGCACAAAAAGATCGGTGGCTTTGGGAAAAACTTTAATGATGCTAATTTCTTTTCTATGTTTATGAAAGTGCTTGTTGTAGGTTGTGGAAATATTGGTTCTGTTGCAGCAGAAGACTTAGCTAAGAGCATGAATTCTGTTGAGATTGTTGTTGCGGACAGAGACGGGGCAAGAGCCAAAGAGGTTGCTGAACGAATCGGTGAAAACAACGTTTCATGGATTCAATTAGATGCAACAAAACGTGATGAAATAGCAAAAACCCTGAAAGATTTTGATTTGGCTATGGGGTTTCTGCCTGGAAAACTTGGTTATCATCTAGCTGAAGCATGTATTGATCTGAGAAAAGATTTAGTTGATGTCTCCTACATGGCTGAAAATCCTCTAGCGTTAAACGACGAGGCTGCAAAAGCTGGTGTAACGATTATTCCGGACTGCGGTTTGGCGCCGGGTACCAGCAACATTCTTGTTGGGTATGCCGCCGGAAAGCTTGATAAGATTTGCACTATTCGCATAATGGTTGGTGGTCTCCCGGAAAAACCTGTACCGCCTTTAGGCTATGTTATTACCTGGTCCCCTGAAAGCCTCATCGATGAGTATACGAGAAAAGCGAGGATAGTTGAAGATGGTGAGATAGTTGAGGAAGAAGCGTTAAGTGGACTTGAGGAAGTTGAGTTTCCAAACGTGGGAGTGCTTGAAGCCTTCTACACTGATGGCCTCAGAACATTACCTGACACAATAAAGAACGTGGACAACATGTGGGAGAAAACGCTTAGATATCCAGGGCATGCGGAAAAAATAGGGCTGCTTAAGGCTTTAGGGTTTTTTGATGAAGAACCAATTAGTGTCAATGATGCCCGCTTGTCTCCAAGAAGGCTAACGGTCAAACTCTTTGAGCGCCAGCTGTTGAGACCTGAAATCAGGGATATAGTCGTAATGAAAGTTGAGGTTTCAGGCATCAAAAATGACAAACATTTGTGCTACGTCTATCACATGCTGGATCGATATGACGAGAAGCATGGAATTACTGCCATGGCGAGAACCACGGCTTATCCAGCGTCCATTATCGCGCATTTAATGCTTAAAAAAGTGATAAAAGAAAAGGGTGTTGTTCCCCCTGAAAGATTGGGTATGAGCGAAGAGTTTTTCGGTACGTTCTTAAACGAGTTGGAAAAGCGAGGAATAAAAATCACAGAAAAGAAATTTTAGGATAAGTTATGTTACCACGCCCATTCGATGGAGTTCTTCACGGAGGCTGTCCCTGATTTGTTTGAGGCTTTGTCTCTTCTCTACGTATTCGTCTCCACCTATTTTTTCAGCCTTGAAATCTTCGTCAAACTGCTGCAGTTGGGTTTCTATCTCCGTTATTCTCGCTCTTAACTGGTCAACGTAGGATATAGCCTTCTCCTCTGCGATAGCTTCCGTTGGGGTCAGAGCCAATTTTATGATTCCGTCTTCAATTCGCAATATTCTGTCGGCTACCCTGGCAACGCTTGGGTCGTGTGTCACCATAATTACTGTTTTGCCAAGCTCTTTGTTCACCTTGACTAAATACTCTACAATGATCTTAGAGTTGACAGTGTCTAACTCGCCTGTCGGCTCATCCGCTAAAATAACAGGGGCATCATTTGCTAGGGCGGCTGCCATGGCTACACGTTGTTGTTCTCCTCCGCTTAGCTCTTCTGGTTTGTGGTGGGCACGGTCTGTTAAGCCAACAATTTCAAGAAGCTCGTTTACTCGCTCAATTCTTTTTCTTCTTGAAACACCTGAAGCAATCAGGGAGAGTTCAACGTTTTCTGCCGCTGTTAGTGTTGGGATTAAGTTTAGTGTTTGGAATATGTGGCCGACTGTTTTTCTGCGATGCTCAACGAGCTGTGTTGTTGATAGGGCTGTTATTTGTGTGTTTCCAACTTGGACAAAGCCTCCTGTTGCTTGGTCTAGTCCGCCAACGATGTTGAGTAGTGTTGTTTTTCCGCTTCCGCTTGGACCTATAATGGATATTAGTTCGCCAGCTTTGACGTCCATGTTTAATCCTCTTAAGGCTTGCACCTCAACTTTGCCAATGTGGTAGACTTTGATTAAGTCCTTAACGTTTATGTCTAAGCCTTTCATCTTAATCGAACCATCCTTTCAAGTTTTGTAACATATTTTCTTGACATGATTATTATGGGGAGAATTGTTGAAATGAAAATTAGAGCTATACAAGAAAAAAGCATGAGTGTTGTGTCTAATGGGAAGACTAGGCGGCGCTGGACAAGGGATGCTATGGAAGCGTTGGCTGCGAATATGTTTCCGTAAACAACTATCAGCCCGACGACAAAGCCCAAAGTGATGGAAAATACTACAAGAGCCAGATTTTCTGTTAGGAACATTATGACTAACTGCTTGTAAGACAAGCCCTTAACGCTCATTATCGTGGCTTCACGGCTTCTCTCCTTCATGCTAACAGTGCTTACTAACGCTGTTCCAACAGAAGCCGCTAAAACCGCGAAAATAATGCCTAATCGCTGAACATCTAGCATGCCTATCACCATGACGTCTGTTTGTGCTTCTTCCCACTCTTCGGCGAAGGAATCCACATAGCTTACGTTTAAGTCAAGATTGCGAATGTTTTCCGCAACATTATTTCCGTCTACTCCACTTTGCAGTTTCAACAGTATTTTTGCAGAGGCACTTACATTGCTGCTGATTTCTTCATAGAGTTCCTCGGAAACAAATGACCAGTACTGCATGAAGGTTTGCTGAATTATTACTGATTGTTGCTGCTCTGATGGTTCTGGACCGAAAAATCCAACAACTCTAAGCGTTTTCGTAGTGTAACCTAAGGTTAGAGTGACATTGCCATAGACATCTAGCTTGAGAGAACTTGCAACGCTACGCTCTAAAATGATGCTGTCTTTATCTGTTGCTAAATTGCTTAATGCTGTTGCGACATCTTCTCCACTGAACCATTCGTTTTCGTAATAGGCTGACTTAAGCCATGAATGCGGCTCAATAGCCTTCACCCTTATACCACCAAGAGGCATTGAGGCTGAAAATGAGTACTCTATTGTTGCGTTCTGAATGTTTTCAGAAGAATTTGCTATTATGTCATTTAGAATGTTTGGGGAATCACTTGCATAATCAACGTAAACAGCTATGTCTGCACCTACTTGATAGTAGACTTGCCTAACAGCATAGTCTTGCTCGGTGGCTAGTTGTCCGGTAACCTGCACAGCATATCCAACAATTAAGGCGATCAAGAAGGCGATTGCAGCGGAACGTGCAGGGTTTCTCCTCACATTTTTTGTGGCTAAAACACCTAAATCGCCTAGAAATTTTGCTGCTTTCGCTGTAAGTTCTTGAAACTTTAAGGAGTATTGAATAAAAAGCTTCGTGAAACCCCAAAAAAAGAGTAATGGTCCAATGTAATTTAGAATCATGTCTATAAACATAAAAATTCCAACCAGTAATATTAGAATGAAGTTTCCACTCCACATAACCCTAGTTAATTCTATGGTCATGTTTATGCCCAAGATGAAGACTATTATCTTGTAGGTTCCAAGGATAAAGGCAACCCAAGGCCACCTTTTCTTGTAGGGTTTTATCTCTTCCAAGGGCATGTACTCTCTGAGTGCGTCTACCGTAGGGAGTTGAGATGCCTTTTTGGCTGAGCTAAACGTTGAAAACAAAGCCATAATAATCCCGAATGCCACGGTGAAAATCATAGTGTAGGGGCTAATCGTCTGCAGGTTAAATAGTGTATCTGAGCTGAATTGGGTGAATAGTGGGTTCAGAAGAAAACCCAAAAAGACTCCAAGTATACTGCCGATTACTCCTATTAGCACAGTCTCTGTTAAGAACATCCTTAAAATTTGGCCCCGTGAGAAACCTTTTGTTAATAGTAATCCTATTTCACGTCTTCTAAGGTTAAAAGAGACATTGGAAACTGTTGTTCCCATGTACCAAGCCATGAAGAATATTGGAAGAGAAACAACGGTAAACATGAATCTAATGTACATTGACTCAATTCGGAAAGCACTCAAACGCCATTCTAGATTATTTTGAACAGAGCCCAGCCCCAAAGGTGCACCTTCATTTTCAATTTGATTTTTCAAAATTCCAATGTTGCTAATTGAGGAGTCTATGTCCCATGGACTAATCAAAGCGTCTCTGTCAAGGTAAATCAAAAGGCTAGTATCTTCGAATCCAACTCGAGACGTTAGCTTTTGGGCTTCATCCAAAATTTTCTGCACGGTCTTTTCCCAACTCACAATCAGAAAGCCTTCTCCTGGCCTTGACCATTCCATCGTTCCGTTCATAGTCCTCATCCATGTGTACCCAGAGGCTATTGAATACGCCTTATCATCAAGCTGTGCCAACCCCTTCACTGTGAGGTTCAAGGACATAGGACTCTCATCGTGCATGTATCCTGAAAAGTCTACATGAATAATGTCCCTATCGGCGAATTTGTCAGCAAGCGGTGAGCCTTCCACTATGTAAGTTTCGTTTTCTCCTATCTCATCAGGTCTGTTGAACCATCCATCGTAGACGTGTGAGTTGTTTGTGATTCCAACGATTCTCACTGAATACGGCCAGTCTTGGTTGGGCACTTCTGTTTCTGTCCAAGCGCTGGAGATTATCTCAGTGTCGTCGACTCCTTCGATATTCAGGATTTTGTCCCGCGTTTCTTGCATTTTTGTTGTGTTTAGTGTGTCAATGTTGGCTTTCATGTCGATGGCGATGTTGCTGAGTTGCTGGTCGAGTGCTTGCTTGGCTGTTGTGTTTGCTTTGATGTCTATTCCAGCGAAGAATGCGCACGCTAAGGTTATACCTATTAGTAGAGCTAGGAAAAGTTTCCATGAGCGGTAAACGTGCTTGAAGGCGTAAGCGAGAGGCATCACGTATCATGTTTTAGTGTCATAGTACTGCTTTTAAGTCTACGGTTTAGAACGGCTGGTCTAATTTCACAGACAGTATGTCTGAGCTGCGTACTAGGCAGCTGTAGCGTTTCACGTGGAGACTTTAGGCTTTATCTTTATATTGTAATTAAAACAAGTTTGAATAGGGCAGGTCATGTTTGTCACGAAAATAAGGAAAAGAGACGGAAGAGTTGTTGATTTCGATTCCAGCAGAATAAAGGATGCAATTCACAGAGCTTTTGTTGCGGTTGAACTTGAGAATGGAGAAAGGGCTGAAAGCGTAACTGAGGAAGTTGTTAGGCTTCTGGAGGAAAGATTTGAGAAAAGGGTTCCTTCGGTTGAGGATGTTCAAGATTTTGTTGTAGAAGTTTTGAAGAAAAGGGGTTATGGAAAAGTTGCAGAGGAGTATCAGGTTTATCGGGAGAAGAAGCAGGAGATTCGGAGGTTAAGAGAGAAGCTTGGGATTGAAGAGCCGAAGTTGACTGTTAACGCTTTGGAAGTTTTGAGGAAAAGATATCTTTTGAGGGATGAAACGGGAAGAACAGTAGAAACTCCTGCTCAAGCATTCAGGAGAGTTGCAAAAGCCATTGCGAAGGTTGACAAGGAATACTGTCGGAATCCAAAAGAAAGCGAAAAAATCTTCTACGAAATGATGGTGAGAACTGAATTCCTTCCCAACTCTCCAACCCTTTTTAATGCTGGAACGGCACTAGGTCAATTATCCGCATGTTTCGTTTTGCCAGTTGAGGATTCTTTGGAAAGCATTTTTACTGCAGTGAAAAACATGGCTTTGATTGAAAAGAGCGGTGGAGGAGTTGGTTTTGACTTTTCTAAACTGAGACCGAAGGGTGACATGGTTAAGTCAACTAAAGGCGTGGCGTCTGGTCCTGTGAGTTTTATGCGTGTTTTTGATTCAGCGACAGAAGTGATAAAGGCTGGAGGAAAAAGAAGGGGCGCCATGATGGGAGTTTTGAGGGCTGATCACCCAGACATAGTTGAGTTTATAACTTCTAAACAGAAATCGAGGGTTCTTTCGAACTTTAACGTTTCAGTGGCTGTTACTGACGATTTCATGAAGAAGGTTGAGGAAGATGGAGAGTATTGGTTGATTAATCCGAGAAACAAGGAAAAAGTGAGAAAACTTGAGGCTAAAAATGTTTGGAGTTTGATGGCGAAGTCTGCTTGGGAGAGTGGAGACCCCGGGGTCATTTTCATTGACGAAATTAACAGGTACAATCCAACTCCGGAAATTGGGAGGATAGAGGCGACTAATCCTTGTGGTGAAGAGCCGTTGCTTCCTTATGAGTCTTGTAATTTGGGTTCTGTAAATCTTTCTAGGATGGTTGAAAACGGAAAAGTGAACTGGGAGAAGCTGAGGGAGACTGTGAGGAATGCTGTTCATTTTCTTGATAATGTTATTGATGCGAATAGGTTTCCTTTGAAGCAGATAGAGGAGATGACTAGGGCTAATAGGAAGATTGGTTTGGGTGTGATGGGTTTTGCTGACATGCTCATAAAGCTTAGAATTCCTTACGATTCTGAAGAGGCTTTGAGGCTTGCTGAGAAGGTGATGAAGTTTGTCACTGAAGAGGCTAGACGGAAGTCTGTGGAGCTTGGTGAGGAGAGGGGTTCGTTTCCGAATTTTGACAGGAGTGTTTGGAAAGCCAAGTATGATGCTATGAGGAATGCGACGATAACGACGATAGCGCCGACTGGGAGCATTAGCATTATTGCTGGTTGTTCTTCTGGGATTGAGCCTTTGTTTGCTGTTTCTTTTATGAGGAAGGTTTTGGAGGGAACTAGGCTTTTTGAAATTAATCCGTTGTTCGAGATGACTGCGAAGGAGAGAGGGTTTTACAGTGCTGGGCTTCTTGAGGAAATAGCAAGTACGGGTTCTGTTCAGGGAATTAGAGGGGTTCCTGAGGATGTTGAGAGGGTTTTTGTTACGGCTTTGGATATTAAGCCAGAGTGGCATGTTAGGATGCAAGCTGCTTTTCAGAGGTACACGGACAATGCTGTTTCAAAAACGGTTAATCTTCCGTATGATGCTGCTGTTGAGGATGTGGAGAAAGTGTTTTGGCTTGCTTATAGGTTGAAGTGTAAGGGGATAACTGTTTATCGTTATGGAAGTAAACCGGAGCAGGTTCTTAACATAGGAGAAATAAAGACTGAAAAGAAAAGATTTGTTGCTGCAGAATCAGAATATGCAGGCGGATGCCCAACCAAAACATGCCCATTCCCCAACTAGATTCAAAAGAACCGAGGTGACAAAGCCCTTTCTCAAGCGGCAAACGGAAGGCTTTAATCCCAATGACGCACTATAATTGATCAAATAGTAATCGCAAGACTGCAATTTGGCGTGAGCTTCCTTTTTTTTGGTATGCAGGTTACGCGCGCCAGCTTGTTGCTAAATTCGGATTTTAATAGATTTTATTCGGTTTTATGGGTAGAGGACAGTTTTGGGTTATGCATTTGTCTCTTGCGAGCTTGCAGTAACCGCCCTTCTCGTATCTGCAGGCCTTTTTGAGCTTCGAAAACTCCAGCGCAACCACACTCGGCTGAGGAGTAGTTTTAGGTTGGGGAATGTCTGCAGGGCGGTAGAGAAATTCGGGCCTTCCACGGCCTTTACTCGGCCTTTTCTCCTTCAAAACGAGCCCCTCAGAGCCAAGTCGCTCCAGATGGATGATGACCGTTGAACGGGCGAACCCTGAATCCCTAACCAACCCAGCAAGTGTCAGAGGCTCACCTTTCCTGCTCAGAACATCAAGTATCTTCCGGTCAAAAAAATCCAGATGCATACCGAGAAAAAAGCTAAGACCCATTAAAATCCCTTTTTGTCCGAATTTGGCAACAGCCTAGCTAGGCTGTTTAGAAATCATTGTTGATTTCGTGGTTGTTGTCGTTTCTTAGTTTTCTCTGCTTGTTTTTTCTGTGTTTGCTGGCTGGTTCTATCTGGAATACATTGTTCCGGGGTGGCTTCTGCCT
>Ga0315533_1000144_pt1 | contig 66701 bp, 63 predicted proteins | sample SalMarSW160130MG_FD_203081 | JGI IMG/M metagenome (GOLD analysis project Ga0315533, IMG submission 203081) | Salt marsh sediment microbial communities from the Plum Island Ecosystem LTER, Massachusetts, United States - Salt Marsh Sediment SW1601-30 ...
TGGGGTGGTTATTGATGCAATAAGATGTTGTAAACTTGCTCTTGAAAGGGACAAAGGGGGCGTTCTGTACTCTCCTTCCTCCTATTTTATGAAACATCCTCCAAAACAGTATACAGACGACGAGGCATTCAGGCTCACAGAAGATTTTATTCAAGGGAAGAGAGAGGATTAAGCTAATGAAATGCCTCATCATCGCTGCAGGACGGGGAATCAGGCTATCAAGCAGAGGAGATTCAAAGCCCTTTGTTCCGCTCCTTGGATTACCCCTTATCGAAAAACCCTTATTTTCGATTATTTTTAATTTATCCCGCACCGGTGGGACTGACAGTAAAAGAATGATCTTTATACTGAAGTGATAATAGCATTAGCAAATTATTAAATCCTATTGGATATGAAAGGAGCTTATCAATGATGGAAAGTCCTTTTGGTAAGCACATATTAGCAGAATATTTTGAGTGTGAATGCATATATCTTGATAGTGAAACTGCAATAAAGAACATGATGCTCTAGGCAGCCAAAAGAAGTGGGGCAAATATTGTTGGCAATATTTTTCACCATTTCAGCCCCTAAGGAGTTACCGGTGTGGTGGTAATAGCAGAGTCACATCTTGCCATCCACACATGGCCAGATTTTAGATATGCATCGGTAGATCTATTTACATGTGGAAACAGGGTGGATCCATGGGTTGGCTTTGAGTATCTCAAGAAAGAGCTGCAATCCAGGAAATGGGTGAGTAAAGAAGTCATCAGAGGCACAATGAAAGAGGAACTTACTCCTCACCTAAAGGCGGTATCAGGATAGATTGTGTTTCCTTATTTTTTTCGATACGAGATATCTTCTCATATCTCTGTTTATATGAAAGAAACTTGAAACTGGAAACTTGAAACTGGATAAAAAGGCAATCTAAATCCTTAATTTAAAGAGTCACAAATAACAAAAAGCTCTTTCATGGTTCGTTGTGTCCGAAAGGCCATGAGTGTTCATTTAGGGTGCAAAGGAGTCTTGCATTCAAGCCGGTCCAGTTTCCAGAAAATAGAGATGGTTGAATCCCCTGATTTTGGAAGAATGCTCGTTCTTGATGAGGTTATTAATCTGACGGAAAGAGATGAGCTTGTCTATCATGAGATGCTTGTTCATGTTCCTCTATTCTCCCATCCAGACCCATCAGAGGTATTTATAGTGGGAGGTGGAGATGGAGGAACTGCTCGGGAAGCAATAAAGATTGAGGGAATCAGGAGGATTCAGCAAGTGGAGATTGATAAGGAAGTCATTGCTGTTTCGAGAAGATATTTTCCCTCTTTATCTTCTTCCCTTGACCATCCTAAGGTTGATGTTCTTTTATCGGATGCTATTCAATATGTAAGACAGATCAAGGAGAAGTTTGATATCATTCTCACTGATTCAACAGATCCAGTTGTTGATCAAAGTGAGGGATTGTTTACCGTGCCTTTTTACAGAGATTGTCTTAATGCCTTGACAGAACAGGGGATATTAGCAGCCCAGGTTGGGGATATATTTTTCGAAAAAGAGCTTGTTTTAGATGTCTTCAATAGACTTAAAGAGGTTTTCCCTATTGTCAGGATATTTCGTGCCCCTGTACCTTCCTATACAGTGGTTCCGTACAGCTTTGCATTTTGTTCAAAGGCTATACGCCCTGAGATGGGATTAGTCCGCCTATATTTGTGTCATATGACATTATCTACGGCGGATTCCCAAGAATTTTAAGACCAGATATTATAACTAGCAGATTCATAAAGCAGCTTTTGCCCTCCCTGAGCATCTGAGGAAAGAATTTGAAGATTAGCCTTTACGGAACTGTTTTCCTGAGCCCCTGGAACTTGAAAAATGGACTCGAAAATTCGCGGAACGAATAATCCGTCTGTTAAAAGCTTTATCAATCACCTCAGAGGGTAAGGTTAAGTCTCTTTATCTGTTTTAACTTTAGGCACTTTAGATCACTTTTAACTTTAGTTCACTTAAATGAAAATATTATTTCATAATGATTTTCACCAGGTTTACACATCAGATCCGGCAGCCGCCCAAGGGAGAATGGAAAGCATTTTGAATGTAGTTTCCGGGGATTATGAGTTTTTAGAACCCACACCTGCCAATGAGGAGGATATTGCTGCTATTCACACCTTACCCCATGTAGACTATGTGAAGAGGATAGGTCTCTATGATATTTCATCTTTGGCAGCTGGTGGAGCAATTCAGGCGGCCTTTATAGGATTAAAAGAGCCTTGTTTTGCTCTGATCAGGCCACCAGGCCATCATGCCTCAGCAGATAGGTCTTGGGGATTTTGCTATTTCAATAATATGGCTATTGCCCTGGAAAGACTTAAGAGAGAAAAGGCTATCAAGAGGGCCTTTGTTTTGGATATAGATCTACATTTTGGTGATGGAACGGTAAATATATTTCGGAAAAAGGATTATGTGTCTATTTTTAACGTATCTTCACACAATAGGGAGAGCTATTTAAAGGCAGTAGCGCAGGAGTTGAAAGAACAGCAATCAGATGTAATAGGAATATCAGCAGGATTTGATAATCATAAAGATGATTGGGGAGGGTTGCTGGAAACCCAAGACTATACAACTATGGGGAAAATGGTAAGGGAAACGTGTGAAAAGAAAAGATGTGGTTGTTTTGCTATCCTTGAAGGGGGTTACAATCATCAGATGTTGGGCCATAATGTACAAGCCCTTTTACAGGGTATGGCCTGAAAAAGAGACATTTTTTTGTTGACTCTATATCTACAGCTGGTATAAATTCTAAAGTCAACCTAAAATGGTTATATAAAAAATAAAGGAGGCCTTATATGAAAAAGAATTTTATTATTTTGATGGTTTACCTTTTAAGCAGCTTTTTATTGATTAGCTGCGGCGGAGTTTCTGAGATGATGGAGAAGAAAACCAAAGCGACAGCCAAGGTTGACACAACCCTTGCAGATGAGCTTGGTCCTTACAGTGGGCTCAGGGCTCGATTGGCGGTTGCGAAGTTTGAGTGGAAAGTGAGGAGAAGGGGAAGTCGGGTTACCATAAAAGGTCTGCCCGGTACCGGTGGGATCACTATCAGTCGAGAGGAATCGGGATATATGGGTGGACTTCAAGATATGCTCACAACAGCCCTATTCCAATCTAAGAGGTACAAGGTAGTTGAGAGACAGGAATTAGGTGCGGTAATGCAAGAACAAAAACTTGGGCAGGCTGGAGTCGTCAGCAAAGAGACGGCAGCTAAGTCAGGGGCTGTGAAAGGAGCTGATATCCTTGTTGTAGCAGCAATTACTGGATGGCAGCCGGGCACTTCCGGTGCCTCTGCTGGCGGAGGCGGCGGTCTTATTGGTGGTAAAATAGGAAAGTTGTTCGCTATCGGCGGGGCTATTGGAGGGTCAATGAAAAAATCTTCCATGGCAATGGATATAAGACTTATTGATTCTTCAACCAGCGAGCTATTGGCTGCTACCAATGTAGATGGTGTGGCCAAGGATATTAATTTTGGTGTCCTGGCTGGAGGTTTTATGAGTGCTGCTGGGATGGGAGGTGGTTTGTCTGGATTTGCGAAGACTCCCATGGAAAAGGCGATTAGAACATGTATATATGAGGCAGTAAAATTTCTCGTAAATGAGACACCTAAAGAGTATTTTAAATATTAACATAAATCGTAACTACCCAGGTTGTCAGGTTCAAAGTTCACAGTTCAGGGGTTCAACTTGGAGCCATTAACCGTTGTCCATGCCAAAACTCCTCAGCCAGCTCATGAAAAACCCGCGATTAACAGTTAATGGTTCAGCAAATAACCATTGAACTCCGCCTGTCCCGATACAATCGGGGCGGGTAGGCGTGAACCCGGAACTTTGAATCTGTGTCGTTACCATAAATCACATTACATCTCTGGTTTCAACAAAAGAGTAATTCTTTTTAAGAGAGATAAGAAAGAAGTACAATAAAGAGCCACATCCATATATAAATGGGTGTGGCTTTTTTGTACATAAACAATTTGACAAGGTAATAATAACGGAGTTATAGATAGCAACTGCAACTATGTATTTATAAGGGAGATCTGCTTCTATGGTCTGTACTATCAGCCTAGACGATAGAGCCATGCCTTACCATCCGATTGAGCATAGAGATACCATTTACATCTTAAAGAAACTCTATTATGCCCTAATTTTCTATCATAAGGATATTAACAGCTTGAATCAAGCCAGAGCCCATCTCTGGCAGGAAGCGTACATTTACCTATCGAAAACCCCCAAGCCTAATCTGGTAGTAAAGCTTTATATTTAACAAATCTTTTTAGAGAAGGGAGGTGAAAAAGAGGGTTAAAGTAAAAGGCTACAGATAAACCTTAAAGGAGGGAGAGTCATGAAAACAAAGTTTTTTGCAACTATTGTCATGCTGTTAGCAATTTTTGTCATACTGCCAACCTCTTCTGCCTTGGCAGTTAAACCCATTGTTTTAGGATGCCCCCTGTCTACAGCCTTTCTTTATGGCTGGGATGCGGAAAGGGCAATCACCCTGGCCGTTGAGGAGATCAATGCAGCTGGTGGTGTCAATGTGGCAGGCAAAAAAAGGCCATTTAAGGTGGAGGTCATTGATACAAGGGATCTCGAACCTGGAGTACCAGTAAGCGAGGCACTTTTAGTAGTGGAAAGGCTTATCCTCGGAAAGAAGGCGGATTTCATTATAGGAGGTCCTGTTAGGTCCGAGGCAGCAATGGCGGCTATGGATCTGCTGTCAAAATACAAAAAAGTCTCAATACTTACAACTGGTGTCTTAACTCCCAAGTACCACCGCAGGGTTGCCAAGGAGTATGATAAGTTCAAGTACTGTTTCAGGATAACTGGTGAGGCCGTGTGGATGGTCACAGGGGAGATTATCCCATGCCTGATAGATATTGGGAAAAGGTTTGGAGTAGATAGACTGTTTATCATGATCCAGGATGTGGCCCATGCCAGGGGAGGAGGAGGCTTAATCGCGAAGATTATGGCCAAGAAAGGATGGCATGTTATTGGTAAGCCGGAGATATATCCTACAGGTACCACAGACTTTTCCATGGGTCTAATTAAGGCCAAGAGGGAAAAGGCCCAGGTCATCCTCATCTGGATGGATATGCCTGAGACATCAATTCTCCTTAAACAATGGTATGATATGAAGATACCTGCCCTTCCTTTTGGTTCCATCATTGCGGCTGCTGAACAACCCGGTTTCTGGAAGGCCACTGAGGGAAAGGGAGAATACTGCCTGGCCAATGTAGTCAATGCAGGCAACGCCCCATCCGAGGCCACACCATGGACAATGAAATTTGTTAAGGCATATAAAAAGAGGTGGAATATAGAACCTGAAGGATATGGCACGTCAACTAGTTACATGGCCCCTTATGTTCTCAAGGATGCCATTGAGAGGGCTGGTTCCCTAAAATCAGATGCTGTAGTAAAGGCCCTTGAAGAGATCGATATGATGGGTGTTTATGGAAGGATCAGGTTTGATCCAAAGAAAAATGACCACCAGGTCATCCCCAGTGTGGATCCAGAAAAAGGGGCTGTTGGGACTATTTTCCAGTGGCAGGCTGGGAAAAGAGTCGTGGTCTTCCCCAAAAGTATCGCCGTGGGTGAGATCAAACTTCCTCCATGGATGAAGAAGTAGAATTTAATGTTTCGGGTTACGCGTTGCGTGTCATGGAGGTTTAAAACTCGTAACGCGTAACCTACAATGTTTCCTCATTCAGGATCTTATACTATGAAGTGGATATTATTATGGATATCCTTATCTATGGCACTATCAACAGCATGGCCCTTGCCATTATGGCCTTGGGCTTTGCCCTGGTTTATGGGATTAGCCGCGTTCCTAATTTTGCCCACGGCGCACTTTATGTAGTATGCGGTTTCGTTACCTGGAGTTTGCTGCGCGGCTTGGGTCTGAATTACCTAGTGAGCATTTTTCTGGCTATGATTATCACCGGTGTGATTGGTGCACTCATTTATCAGTTTGTGCTCATTCGTGTCCGAGGGATGGCCATCTCAGAAATTATTGCATCTTATGCTATCGGGTTGGCCATCCTGGAAGGATTCCGATGGTGGGGCTTTAAAGGGATGACCTATACATTGCCTGTATTCGTTGAGGGTAGTATAAATATTGGCGATATCCCGGTAGACCTCCATCGAGTGGTGATTGTCGGAATTTGTGCTGCTGTTGTAGCCTTTCTCTGGCTCTTTACTCACTATACGCGGATTGGCCTGGCCCTGCGAGGGATGGCCCAAGACGAACGTGCTGCTCTAATGTTGGGAATCGATTCAGATTTTATGGCAGTAGTGGCCATGGCCGTTGGCTCCATGCTTGCGGGTCTGGCCGCAGTACTCTTGCTACCCCTGGGAAACATCGTGGTGGAGGCAGGTTATAATGTGTTGATCCTGGCCATTGCCGTTTGTATTGTGGGGGGCTTAGGAAGCTGGATGGGGGCTGTGTTAGCCGCTTTTCTTATCGGGTTTGCCCAAATCCTGACCGTAGTCTATTGGGGCGCCCACTATCAGATGGTAGTGGCCCTTTTGGCGATTATCTTCACCCTCATATTCAAGCCTTCGGGTCTCTTTGGCCGCCAAAAGGAATTGGAAGAAAGGGTTTAAAAGGTGAATATCGAGGAGCGTCGTAAAGAAAGACTGGATAGGGGCATCAAGGTCCGTACAGATGGAATCTATGCCATAATGTCCTTGCGAGAGCTGTCCTATCTGACTATGCCCAGGTTGGTGTTGATAGTGGGGTTGCTGATCCTGCCCCTGGTCATGCCCAGCATGTACTGGCAGCGGGTGATATCCATAGTCTGCATTTATTCCCTGCTAGCCCTGAGCTTTGATTTTTTGGCCCATTTTGTAGGGCTAGTTTGCTTGGGCGGAGCCTTTTTCATCGGTATAGGCGGGTATCTGGCCGCCATCCTGAATACCTATTTTGGTATGCCTCCTCTTTTAACCATTCCTATTGCCACCGTAGTAGGGGCAGGCATCTGCACCCTGCTTTTATTACCTTGCCTCCCCTTGCGTGGTGTCTATTTTGCTATTGTAAGCCTTATGTACCCTTTGCTCATGGCACGGATAATTGAGGCACTGAATATACTGGGAGGTACGGATGGGATTGTGGGGGTAGATAGTTTTGCCAACCGCTGGATCGAGCAGTACTTTGTTATTCTGATGGTACTTCTCTTCCTTTTCGGAATGAGACGGCTGGTAAACCTGGATATTGGCCTGGTTTTCCGTGCGGTAAAGGACAATGACCAGGCAGTGAGGGCCTCGGGAATGAGTATTACATTTTATAAGGCTATTGCCGTTTTCATAGCCTCGGCAATGGGATGCCTGAGCGGTGCCTGTCTCGTACACATCTACATGTGGTCAGGGATATCCCAGTTCGCCTTAGATTTTTCCATTATACCTATTGCAGCGACGGTCATCGGCGGTGCCGGCACCCTTGTGGGACCGGTGTTGGGATGTTTTATTCTGGTTCCCATCTCCGAATTACTACGAGATTTTGGAACCTTGCGCATCGTATTTTACTCCCTGATACTTGTAGCATTTATTGTTTTTCGCAGTGAGGGGGTCATGGTTTATGGCCAGCGGAAATATCATCAGTTTGAAAGGTGGGTCAAGATATGAGCAATCAGCCTATCCTTCAAGTGCAGGAGGTAACCAAGGTCTTCGGTGGGGTTACAGCAGTGAACCGGGTAACTTTTGATATCTTTGAGAAAGAAATATTGGGCATCATTGGCCCAAATGGTTCCGGCAAGACTACCTTGATCAATTGCGTTACTGGATTCATCAAGGCTACCTCTGGTAAAATCCTCTTCAGGGGGAAGAATATTACTGGCAAACCAGCGCACAAGATTGCTGACATGGGAATTACCCGTACTTTTCAGATCATGCGACCTTATTATTCCCTGCCTTGCTATAAGAACCTGGTGATACCCCTGTTTTCACCCAGGGCAAAACGAACCGGAGGCTGGAGAGGGGGTGGTAAACTGGGGGATCGAGATACAGTAGGTATTGATATTTTGGAAGAGATTGGCTTTGAGCGAGATTCATTTGTCCCTTATAAAATTGCCTCCACCCTGCCCACCGGTTATCTGAAACGTCTTGAGCTTGCCCGCTGTCTGGCTTTGAAGCCAGAGATTATTATCTGTGATGAGATTTTCTCAGGACTGAGCATGAGTGAAATTGCAAGCATGGTTCCCCTCATAGAGCGGCTACAGATGGATGGCATCACATTGATTATGATCGAGCATCGATTGCGGGAGCTTTTCCGGGTAGCCAATAGGGTCATGGTATTGAACTTTGGAGAGAAGGTGATTGAGGGCACCTCTGAGGAAATTATGGCAGATGAGAAGGTGAAAGAGGTCTATTTCGGATCAGAGGAGGTCGAGGAGGTCATGAGTCATGCTTGAGGCTACGGGCCTGATGGTCTTCTACGAAAATATGCTGGCCCTCAATAATGTGAGTATCAAGTGTGAGGACAAGCAAATTGTGGGTGTGTTTGGTGCCAATAGTGCCGGAAAATCCACCCTCATGTATACCCTCTCGGGTATCATGGAGGATATTCAGAAGAAGGAAGATATGGCTGGTGGTGAGCGGATCACCGTGCTTGGAAAGATATACTATTCAGGGCAAGACATCATGGGGCTTAAACCCAGCAAGAGAGCGAGAAAAGGGGTTATTCTTTGCCCGGAGAGACGCAGGATCTTTCCAGAGAGTAGTGTTTTGGAAAACCTGCGTATTGGTGGTTACCTGGCCTCGCCATCCCAGGCAAAAGAAACTTTAGAATATGTCTTCAGGATATTCCCTGCCTTAGAGAAGATCAAGAAAAGAGAGGGAGGTTTTTTAAGTGGTGGAGAGCAGCAGATGCTGGCCATTGGGCGGGCACTCATGGCCCAACCCAATCTGTTGCTTCTGGATGAACCGCTTCTTGGTTTGAGCCCCCTGATCCAAGTATTGCTGGTCCGTTCCGTCAAAGAGATCCGTGATGAAAGGGGAGTCTCCATTATTGTGACCGAGCAGTATGCTCGACCGGTCCTACCAATTGTAGATTATGCATTCATTCTGGAGAATGGGGCTGCGGTCATGGAGGGAACACGAGAGGAGCTATTGGACAACCCAGATATCCGCTCCGCATACTTTGGAGTTTGAGAAAGATGTCTGTTAAATTAGGACGCAGATCTTCGCAGATACATGCAGATAATAACTTTTTATTTCTTAATCCAAAAAATCTGCGTTAATCTGCGTCCAAAATGGGATTTCCTGCTATTAAATTACCTGTGGAATTTCAGATAGGTTCTGCTGACCACGGACAATTGACATGAGGAGAAGTGCTATAGATCATGAATATAAACCATGAAGCATGGGAAAAGGAGTCGACTTTTAGCAGGTTCGACCGGATGTGTGAGCGCTATCCAGATCGAACCGCAGTCCTTTACCTGGGAGAGCGGTTTTCCTACTCTCACCTGAAGGAATTGAGTGAACGATTTGCCGGTTCCCTGGTTGACATGGGTGTCAAGAAGGGTGACCGGGTTATGATCTATATCCCTAACTGTATCCAGTGGGTTATCGCTTTTCTTGGTATCCAGAAGATTGGCGCAGTGATTGTACCGGTTTCCCCGATTTATACATCTTTTGAGATCGAATATATGATCAAAGACTCTGGAACTGAGACGATCATTTGCCTGGACACAAACTTTTGCTATGTCAAGGAAGTTTTTGCAAGCACAGGGCTCAAGCGGGCCATTGTCACAAATCTGGTGGACCTTCTTCCCTTTTGGAAAAGGTATCTGGGGGTACTCTTTGACAAGATTCCCCATGGTAAGGTGGACCGGGACAGACGGGTTTATTCTTTCAGATCTCTTTTAAAGCATTCACCCCTGAAATCACGGGTAGAGCTGGATCCCTGGAATGATCTCTCTTATATCCTATATACTGGAGGGACCACCGGTTTTCCAAAGGGGGTTCCAGGCAATCACATTGGCATGACATCCTATGTTAATGATGTGACAGAGGATGTGGCAGGAGGTCATCTAAAGGAAGGAGAGGATGTTTATATAGCGGTCAATCCACTTTTCCATATTATGGCTCTCGGACTGTTTATGTCTATCGGGCTTAACAAAGGCAACACTACATTACTTATGCCGATTCCCCAGGTAGATGCTATTCTTGAGACAATTCAGCGTCACAGGGTGCGCTGGCTTTTAGGTGTCCCTGCCCTATACCGAATGATACTTGAAAATGACCGCCTCGATTACTATGACCTGAGCGCCTTGACCTATTGCTATTGCGGCGGAGATGTTTTGCCCATCGAGGTCTTTAACCGGTGGAAGGAGCGATTTGGGGTATCTATTTATCAGGTTTACGGCTCCACAGAGGCTGGCCATGTTACCTACAGCCGGATAGACAAGGATCCCAAGGCCAATAGTATTGGACTTCCCATAAAGAGCAGAGAATGCATTGTTGTGGATCCGGAAACACTGAAACCTGTTGTACCTGGAGAGAGTGGGGAACTTTTGGTAACCTCACCTTACACAGTGAAGGAATACTGGAATAAGCCGGAGGAAACAGAATATTCTTACGTAGAGCTCAATAACAAGATATATTACCGGATGAGTGATTTTGTCTATCAGGATACTGATGGACAACTGGTTTATGTGGAGCGGTCAGCGGATATCATAAAGCATAAAGCCTACAGGGTCTCAGCCTCCGAGGTGGAAGCCATACTCCAAGACCATCCCACTGTCATTGGCGCCTGTGTTATCGGGATTCCAGATCCTAAGGTTGGAGAAAGGATCAAGGCAATCGTAGTGCTGAAAGAGGATGCACGAGGTGTAGGTGGCGCTGAGTTGACTACATGGTGTAGAGAAAGACTTGCTCCTTATAAGGTTCCCCAATATATAGAATTTAGGGATATGCTTCCAAAATCAAAGGTAGGAAAGCTCTTGAGAAGAGAAGTGAGGGATGAAGAGCGAAGAAGAATTGAGAAGAAGGAAACGTAATCTTATGTTAGCCATTTTCCGGCGATTATTGCTGCTGGAAAGTTAAATATTAGGTATTGAAAAGATCCATGATCTTTTTAATCAAGAACCCCGGAATTAATTCCTCTTCAATATACTGATCATCAACCATCTCACCCTTTACAGATATGAATTGAGGACTGTAAGCTTCCCTTAGGTATTCTTCCTCGAGGCAGGCGTGCATGCACCCATTTATCAGAAGGACGATATCAACAGCACTCTGTCTATCTGTGGTGAAATCCACCTCCACACCATTCTCTTTTAGAGCCTCTTTCAGGTTTTCTATAACCTTGGACCTATCTATCTGTGGATTACATCCACCGCAATATCTGAGTCCAATTGAGCGCATAGAAGCAATAGCGTGCTATTGAGAAAAAATTAATATATCTGTACCTTTTTTTCCTTTATCTTTTTCTTTACCTCATCCCAGTGCGCAGTTTCATCCTTGCCGATGATTTTTTCAAAATATTTGTCCCTGTTTATACCTGCTATGGTCCTGGCAAGCTCCATCTTTTTATCGATCCCACTCCTCCTTGCAATCATAATCTTCTGGGCGGCGGGGGAACCAGCACCGTGCATTGCCTCAGGGAGGCCCGCCCCGACAGACATGTTCTCAATCAGCCTCAACATCTTGATGATATCCATGGGTGGGACACCTTCTTTGCCTACAAAGCATTCGGTTAGTATCTCCATGGTTTCAGGGTTGTCAAGATCTTTCTCTGAAGGAAGCGTTATGATCTTGCCTCCTGCTATGTCCTGAGCCAGTCTCATCCATTCATAGACCATCCTGGTTATATTCAACTTGGTCACGTTTGCCAGAAGTGGATTTATGTGATATGCGCCGGAAGGAGTTTTGTATCCTTCATAAGAGCAAGCCAGGGTACAGGACCAGCAGGTCTCAGCCATTGCAATCATCTCAGTTAATTTATCAATAATATGAGAGGCTTTATTGATTCCATGGGCTTCAGCTATCCAGTTTGATCCACCAATAACCACATCAGCCAGACCTACCTTGCAGCCCCCGTAGTTACTCCTGTGGTATCCGGCAAAGGTCTCTACAAGTTCGTTTGTAAAATCATATTCACCAGCCATGAATACCCTTTCCCAGGGGACAAAGACGTCCTTGAAGATAATTATGGCCTCACCACCAACGATGCCGTATTTTGGGTTTCCTCCATCAAGCACTCCATCCAAACGTCTGGTATCATTCGTCTGCCTGCTGAAGATATATGTGACACCTTTTGTGTCGGCAGGAATGGAAAAGGAAAGGGCAAAGTCTTTGTCCTCTTCACCCATGGTCCTGGTAGGCATGGTGAGGATCTCGTGGCTGTTTATAGCGCCGGTTATGTGTGCCTTGATTCCCGAAACTATTATTCCATCTTTTAGCCTCTCCTTTATGTGAAGGTAGGCATCAGGATGTGTCTGTTTGGAGGGGTGGAGGCTCCTGTCACCCCTTGCATCTGTCATGGCACCTGAAGGCATCCAGTCATTTTTTTGTACCTCAAGAAGATATTTCTTGAATCTCTCATGGTAGTCGGTTCCGTACTTTTGATCGGTATTATAGGTAGTAACATAAACGCCATTAAGGCCATCAAGACCGACACACCTCTGAAAACAGGTTCCAGTCTTTTGACCAAGGAGCCTCATCATTCTTACCTTCTTGACCAGATCATCAATGCTTTGGTGTATATGGGTGAATCTGTTAATCCTCTCTCCTGTCAAGTGTGAGGTTGCTGTCATAATCTGTTCGTATTCAGGATCATGAGCCAGTTCGTAGGTCATGGCAGCAGTATGGATATGCGGCTGAAACATCGGCTCATCAACAATACTTTTTATCTTTTGTCCAAAAAAATAAACCTCAGGGTGTAGGGTCCTGAGGGACTCGATATATTCTTTTCCATTCATCATAGTCATTACTTCACCTCCACGTCATGCTCTATTCCGCAGGTGGAATTCCATTTTTATCCCATCTACGAGCTTGATAGTATTCATTCAGCAGTTGTCCCATCTCTTCCTTAGTAATAACCTTGCCCGATTCCAAGGCCTCGGTATGAAAGCGGGAAGGTAAATGATCATCCTTTGACGTCAAACCCTCACGTAAATTGAACTTGCGAGTGTTATCGGTGATGGATGAAGCTATGGAACGCATATCATCCTTAGTGAGTCTCAGGCCTGTGGTACCCTCAATAATGGTAGAGAGCTCCTCCCATTGATAGAGGTCACGGTAAAATCTGCATAAGATAAGTGCATCAAACAGAGTTAATCGATCTTCCCACTCTGTAAATATGGCCGCTTTACCTTGGATCTGATCCGGATCGACCATTCCAGATAATTCAGGTTTGTAAAAGGTAGCTCTCAAATGGCAGGCGCCCCTGTCAGCGGTCCCATAGGCAAGGCCCATCCCTTTTAATACCCTAGGATCATAACCGGCTGGCTCCAGACCCTTTACGTGAATAGCCTGGTCTTCCATCCCCCACTCCTGGGCAGCTTTTTTTATTCCACTGGCCAGGATATCACCAGTGCCTCTCCTGAAGGCGATATCTTCCAAGAGTTTGGCAATAGTATCTACATCACCATAATCAATTGTTAACGGGATTTTTTGCTGCCTGGAAGCCTCTATGGTAAAGGCAACCAAGTTTCCTGCCGAGATAGTATCCATGCCAAGTCGGTCACAGATATCGTTGAGGTACATGATTTCTTCTATACTATCGATTTCGCACAGGCCTCCAAATGAATAAATAGTCTCATATTCCGGGCCCTCAATCCTGAGGCCTGCATGTCTACCCTCTTTGACTGTGCTCAATCTCCCACAGGCCATAAAACATTTTAAACAGGCATGGGGTTTGACGTAGCATTGTTCATGGAGGGCATCGGCACTAATTCTTTCCCAGTTTTCGTAAGTTCCTTTCTGCCAGTAATGAGTTGGAAAACCCCCGGCTTCGTTCAAGACCTTAACCAGCATAGGCGTTCCCATATTCTTATATGCCTTTACACCTGCATCATCTTTTCCCCTCCGCGCGATCTTCTGGGCAAACTCGGTGACTATTTTCTTATCTGCAAGCTCTTTTTTTCGGGAACCCCAAAAAGCTATTGCCTTGATATTCTTTGAGCCCATAACCGCACCCACCCCCGTCCGACCAGCGGAGCGCCAATAATCATTTTCTACTACGGAGAAGACGACCTTATTTTCTCCAGCTGGGCCAATAACAATAACACCAGACTTAGGATGTTTGGGATAAGCTTTGGCCAAAAGTTGTTTGACCCTATCTTCAGTTTGATATGTATCTAAGCCCCATATATCCCGGGCATTATTAAACCTTACATCGTTTTCAGAGATATCAAGCCAAACTGGTTTATCAGAGGCGCCTCGGATAATGATTGCATCATAGCCTGTTTTGGTCATATATTCGGCAACTGTTCCACCAGAATACGATTCAGAGTAAAAGCCTGTTTGGGGAGATTTCGTATAAATCCCGTATCGAGAGGAACCCCATATAGGCGTCCCGGATACAGGGCCTGTGGCCAGAATGAGATGATTTTCAGGGCTTAGCGGGTCAACACCAGGTGGATTATGTTTCAAGAGTAAGTAAGTTGCAAGACCTTTGCCTCCTAAGTACCTCTCTAAAATCGTATCCTCAATGGGCTCCACATGGAAGCTTTGATCAGAAAGGTTGATATACAAAATTCGATTATAGAAACCCTTCATAATTCTCCCTCATTCTGAATACCTTTCAAAAGATGTTTATCGCCTGGTGAATTGAAAGTATTTAACAGGAATTGCAGTCTACAAAAGCAATGGAGCGAAATACATGGTATAAGGGCTCAAGACTGACATCTATTTATCTCTATTGAGGCCTTGTTACTGTGCCTTTGGCCTTACTCAAATTTCAAAGGGCTGCCCTGTAAATTTCCTTTGCGTCTTCAAGTGTCATTATCCGGGGATTATTGGCCAGGAGCCGGGTTACCTTCATCGCCCCCTCAGCCAATCTGGGTATATCTCCCTCTTTAACTCCAAATTCAGCTAAGTGTTGGGAGACCCTAAGGTCTTCAGCTAGTCGTTCGATAGCCTCCACAAAATTTTCTGCAGCTTTCAGCTCATCCAAACCTTCTGTTCTGAGGCGAAAAGCCTTGGGAATTTGGGCAAATTTGGACAAATTTCCCAAGAAATTAAAACGCATCACATGTGGCAGCATTAAGGTATTCGCTACACCGTGTGGAATATGAAATTCGGCACCGATAGGATAGGCAAATGCGTGCACCGCTGTAACCCCAGCATTAGCGAAGGCCATGCCAGCCAGAAGACTGCCTTCCAGCATCTTTGAACGTGCCTCTAAGTTGTTCCCATTGGCGTAGGCGGTGCGAATATTGTGATATAATAACTCCATTGCACGGAAAGCTAAGATATCCGTCATATCTGTTGCATTAACTGAGGTATAGGACTCGATAGCATGGATCAGGGCATCCATACCTGTCGAAGCGGTAATATTAGGTGGAAGGCCAAGGGTTAGCCCGGGATCTAAGATGGCTATGGAAGGGAAAAGATAGGGGCTAACGATCCCTTTTTTTAGCTTTTCGTCTTCATCAGAAAGGATGGCGATAGGGGTTACTTCACTGCCAGTTCCTGCTGTGGTGGGCACCATGATGGTGGGCAATCCTGGCTTTGGAATTAGGTCGATGCCAAAATATTCAGAAATCGGACCATCATTGGTGGCCATAATCGCAGAGGATTTGGCTATATCAATGGAGCTGCCTCCCCCAAACCCAATAACAAGATCGATCTTTTCACTGCGAATTATATCAACACAGCCTGCCACGATTTCATATCTTGGATCTGGTTCAACACCATCAAAAATTGCATACTTGATCTCGGATTTTTCGAGGACATCTTGAGCTAATTTGATCAATCTGGCCTCAACTATTCTTTTATCGGTCACGAATAGGACTTTCTCCGCCCTCATTTCATGAACCTCTTGTGCAATCTGGCCTAACGCACCTGGTCCCATGACTATTCTGGGGGTAGTCCTAAAGATGGTAATTTTATTCATTATATACTCCTCCATACTTTATATCTCTTCGGCACAGTTCTTCTAGGAGCTTGTCCGAGAATGCAAAATCAAATTTTTAAACCACTATATATAGAGAATATAAGGCTCATTTAATACAATATAATGTGGTAGAAATTTTAAAATCTCTATTCTCGGACAGTCTCCTAGTTCTTTGATAAATTGTTCTTTAAAACGCCTTGCATTCACACCCCCAGATCATGCCCAATCAATGCCGTCTTGCCAAGATGATAAGCGGGTAATGAGGTAGCGTACTGTATAAGTGGTCCAACCCTGAGACCGCTGTTTCGAAAATGGAACCAAACGAAAGGTCTTAAGGCTCAGTTGCAGGATAGCCTGTCAAGGGGATTTATACCGAGGTTCCATATCATGCCAGGGTTTGAGGGTATCGCCAAAAGCGCACCAAGCGCTCTCCCCTCTCATGGTCTATCCTTCAGGGAGCAGAAAAAAAGTCAAACGTAAATTTGATCCCTTAGCTCCTGTTCATTTGTCGATTACTGCTGCTGCCGTTGCTTATATGCCTGAATATACCGTTTAGCAAACTTATCATATCCCATGAGAAGGTCAGTAGCCAGTACAATTGGCCTTACCTTTGCCACATCCGCAATCGCACAAGTCGCCCCCGAGGCGATAGCGATAGCCAGGAACGCACTATTCAGGAGATTACGATCAGGCAAGCCAAAGGAGCCGTTTGAAGCTCCGACTGTTATGTTCAATCCCATTTCTGATTTTACTTTCCTGATGGTTTCAATTGTTATTAGCACGGCTCTTGCATCTGCACCAACTGACTGAACAAGGCAATCAATAACGATGTCTTCGCTTGGAATTCCTAGAGTTACTGCCCGCTCGACGATTTTGCAGGCAATAGCAAGTCGTCTATCGCTGTTATCAGGAATGCCTTCATCATCTATCAGCAGTCCGATAACCGCGGCTCCATATTCCTTCACCAAAGGCAATATCGTTTCTAGCGAATGCTCCTCCCCAGTCACCGAGTTCATAAGCGGCTTGCATTGACATACTTTAAGTGCTGATTCCAAGGCCTTCGGATTGTTGCTGTCCAGACATAAAGGCGGATCCACAGTATCCATTATTGCTTGCACAGCCTGAGGGAGCACAACCGCATCATCTATGCCTGCCACACCGGTGTTAACGTCTAAGATATCCGCTCCGGCCTGTATTTGGTCTACTGCCTCTTCACATATAAGTTTCATGTCAGTTTCCTTGAGAGCCGCGCTAAGCTTCTGCTTGCCTGTAGGGTTAATGCGTTCTCCGACTAGTATTGTTGGCCCCTTATCACTAATGACCACCTCTTTTGTCTTACTCCAGAGTCTAGTTTCCATTCTTTAACTCCTTGGCTTAATAAAATAATCTCCTGGGCTCTCCAGTTTGCTGCCTCTGCCTGGAAAAGTACTTAACAGCAAAGACAGCCATATTTTCTATCTTGCTAAGGATGCTTTTCAAGCCAAAACTTCACCCTGACTGTTATTCCCTCTCAAATTACAGCAAGTTGCTTACAGAAGGTTTTTTCGCTCTCCCAGGCTTATGACCTGCACGTGGTAGGAACGCAGCAGAGCTAGGATATTACAGCTTGCCTAACTTCTTATAATAATTCCTGCTATCCTCCAATATCTTCTCTATTTCCTCCTCCTGACCCGGCGTAAGAGGCTTAGGTTTGTGGGTGGCCAGTATCTCATCCATTCTCTGTCTACCATAGTCAAGAGCTTTTGGCTTCCCCTGCGCTATCCATTCCTGATAGGTCATCCAGTCAGCAGCCTTAGGTAAAAACTGCTCTATTTTCCACCACTTCCTAGAATGTTCCGTACCCAAAAAATGGCCGGGAATCGGTCCAACCTGGTCAATAAGATCTACTGCCAATGTTTCGGTGTTCACTAAGATTCCTTCAAGAAAACGCTTTATCATGCCTGCTATATCATCATCCAATATTGCCTGAACAGCATGAAATGTAATTTCGGCACTTACGGATCCGTGTAATCCTATAAGATTTGCGCCCGATACAGCAGACATGATAGCCTGAATTGCCTTCTCATAACCAGCTTGGTAGTCCATGCTCTTCGAGCTAAGGTAGCCAGAGGTGACATTGTATACGGGAAGACCGTACCATCGCCAGATTTGATTAAAAGCTACTTGGTGCAGAGATGATCCTATGGCACCAAAAGCAGGTGAACCAGTCCTCATGTTCATGGCAAATGCATAATCACCTGGAAGTACTCTTGTGCCCGGCTTTATGAGTTGGGCCAGCACTATTGTTCCCATAAGTTCAGCGTTATTCGTTATCATTGCCCCTGGCAAGGTAGCAGGTGCAGTTCCACCTGATACTTGCCCGCTAAAGACGGTGACAGGGAAATCGGCTTCAACAGCTCTGAAAAGCGCTTCGATTGCATCGCTGTACCACGCCATAGGGGGTGAAGCCAAAATCTGCTGTAGAATCTCTGCATCCACCGCTTTTGCCATTTGTATTTGAAATATCTCGGAGTCATTCGAGTAGCCCTCGATCTGGACCTTCGAGGAGTTTCTAAACTTAGCCGCACAGCTCTCTGGCATAGCCATAACAGGTGAAATACCCTCAAATCCGAAAAACGCAGTATAAGGGCCCAGAATGTGAAGATTATCCAATTTATCCAAGACAGTTATGGCGTCATAATTCTCTTTTCGGGTTGCAGTTCTGGGTTCCCAAGTATCCAGATCGATAATTTGCATCCCACAAGAGTTCTTAAAATAGGTAGTATTCCCTCCTATTGTCACGTTGTTATCCTCGTCCCTCGCTTTCACGATAAAACTACTGGGGCATTTACGCAAACACTCCTCAACAAGTGCGGGAGGAATCCTAACCCGTTTGTCGCTATAGTCGACCTTGCAGCCATTCTGCTCAAAAATCTTGAGCGCTCTTTCATGCTCGATCCTTAGCCCAGTTTTGGCAAGGACATGCAACGTCCCGCTGTGGATAGATTCTACCTGCTCATCTGTCAATATTTCCAGCGGCTTAAAGTTCCGCAACAATCCTCTCTTACTCATTTTGACCTCCTATACCTATAAGTTCTTTGAAAAGGTTGATTGCCATGGGTGCTGTTGGTGCGTAGCCGTCGGCACCTATGGACTGCGAAAACTCCTCTGTCACAGCTCCACCGCCAACTGCCACCTTTATGCTTTCTCTCATTCCCTGCTCCTTGAACATCTCAATCACTTTCCTCTGCTCAAATGCAGTAGTTGTCATAAGGGCCGAGAGCGCCAGGATAACCGGATTATGCTCACTAACGGCTGCTACAAAGTTCTCGGCTTTGATACTTACACCTAAGTCTATTACCTCAAAACCCTCCGCTTCAGCTAACGTCGAAACCATAGTCTTCCCTATATCATGGATATCACCATGTACCGTCCCAATCACAATGGAGCCTAGTGTCTGTCTCTTTTTCCCTTTTTTCTTGAGCTCATCCTCAAAGACAGACATAGCGGCCTTCATGGCACTGGCGCCCCCAACCAGATCCGGAATCCATAATTCGCCTCGACTATAGCCATCACCAATCTGCCTAATAGTCTTTATTGCCACATCTACGGCATCAATAGGGTCTATCCCTTCCTCGATTGCATTAGCCGCAATATTTCCGGCTCCTTCAACATCATACTCCAAAATCGCTTTCTTTAACCTATCAAGTATTTCAGACATTTTTTCTCCTTTCTCTAATGTGTTGTTCTGCAAAAGCGAATTACTGCAACAAGTTACTAGATTGGAGGTGACCTTTGCTGTTACGAGATATTCTCAGCAACATCCTCATATAGCAATGGTACCCCTAACATCGGTTTTAATATCTTACCTTTACTCATACCAAATAGGACAACATCCTTTGGGTCTATATGATTTAACCTTTCTCTTATCCCTCAAATCGCCAACCTATCTTCAGCTGTGATACCTATTCGCGAATGCGACATTACACCTGGTTCACACTCCCAGATACCGTTTTATTGCTTCTGGCTTTCCCTTTAACTCTAAGCAACTCCCATGCCAGCAAATTTCTCCTTTTTCCAGGAGATAGGCTCTGTCAGAAAACGTTAGGGCGAACGTTGAGTTCTGTTCTGCAAGCAGTGTGGTTATCCCTTTTTCCTTGAGTGCCCTCATAAAGTCGGCCAAAATCTTCACAATCACGGGAGCAAGTCCCTCAGAAGGCTCGTCGAGGAGTAGCAGTTCGGGATTACTCATCAGCGTTCTGCCGATAGCTAGCATCTGCTGCTCCCCACCGCTAAGTGTACCACCTTCTTGGGCTTCCCTTTCTTTCAGCACAGGGAAAAGTTGATAAACCGCATCCAGAGTCCACTGTCCCCTCCGCCTCACAGCTATCTCCAAGTTTTCTCTCACGGTAAGGTCAGGGATTATTAACCTATCTTCGGGAACAAAGCCAACGCCCAACCGTGCGATACTAAAAGGCTTTTTACCTCTAATCTCTTGCGCTGCAAATATTATACTTCCTGAGTGGGGAGGAGTAAGACCCATTATACTCCTTAGTGTAGTGGTCTTACCGGCCCCGTTTCTGCCTAGCAGGCAAACTATCTCTCCTTTATCAACGCTCACTGACAGGTTAAATAGGATATGACTCATTCCATAAAACGTGTTTACACTGTCCACCTCTAGTAGCACTATCACTCTCCACTAAGATAGATTTGCTGCACCTGCGCATTAGCTCTGATTTCCTCGGGCGTACCTGTAGCAATTATCTTGCCTAGATGCATAACCCTTATCTTGTGCGAGATGCCAAAGACTACGCTCATATCATGCTCAACGAACACAGCAGTCAAGCCTTGATGTTGAACCACTCTTTCAATAAGAGCAGAGATTCCCGCCGTCTCTTCAGGACTCATTCCAGCAGTCGGTTCATCGAGCAGCAATAGTGAGGGGCGCAACGCCAACGCAATCCCGATTTCCAAACGTTTCTGATCCCCGTGCGAAAGAAGTCCTGCAGGGAGGCCCCTTTTGTCATCAAGCTCCACCGTCTCCAGTACCTGGATAGTCTCTTCCCTAGCGATATTCTTAGAAGGGGAAAATATATTGATGCACTTTCCTTGCCCTGCCAGCACCGCGGCCTGTACATTGTCAAATACGCCCAGCCGAGGAAAGATGTTTATGCGTTGAAACGACCTTCCAATCCCCAGTCGACATATCTCATGGGGTGGTAAACCAGTAATATCCTTGCCACTGAAAATAACCCTACCCGAATCAGGGTGGAGATGGCCGGTCAGCAAGTTAAAAAGGGTGGTCTTCCCGGCTCCGTTAGGGCCGATAATGGAGCTAAGCTCCCCTTTCTCAATCTCAAAGCTGACATTGTTTATTGCTATCAGGCCACCGAACTTTTTAATAAGTCGTTGAGTGTCTAGCATATCAATTTCCCTTAGGCCTTCCAGCCGACAACCTTTCCGAGACAAAGCCTGCGATACCGCCTTTGAAGAACAGTACCAATAATACGATAACTATACCAAGAACCAAAAACGAATATTCCGTAAAGCTCGTGACAACTCTATCTAGCAAGATATACACCGCTGATCCGACAAACGGACCAAAGAAATGAAACATGCCTCCGAGCAGACAAGCAATGATCATATGGATGGATTCCGTCCAGTCGGCGATAGGAGGAAATACATTGTGGTTGAAGCCACATAGTAAGGAGCCAGCTACTCCTAAGAAGAACCCTTGGATGACAAAAGCCATGAGCTGATATCTTCTGACATTGATACCGATGAATTCTGCTCTGCCTGGATTCTCACGGATGACTTGCAAAGCCTTACCGAAGGCAGAATTTACGATTACCCACATCGCTAAAAGGCATACGACGGTGCAAGCTAGCGCAAAGTAGTAATAGCTTTCTATCGAGAAAAGGAAGCCCGGTACCGGAATCTCCACGATTCCATCGTCCCCCCCAGTGAATCCGTACCATTTGAAAATTATGATATGAATTAGCTGAGAAAAGGCGAGAGTTAGTAAAGCAAAGTAGACAGCAGTGCGGCGGACACAAAACCAGCCCATGACAAGACTAACTACTATTGCCGCTACTGGACCAGCGATCATGGCAAGTCCGAAAGGCGCACCAGCTTTCACAATCAGCAGTGCCGTGGTATAAGCACCCACGGCATATAGGCCAGCAGGACCAAACGAAATCATACCGGTATAGCCTATAATCAAATTAAGAGCAGATGCAGCCACAGTCAGAATTAATATCTCACACAGGATGCTTACCCAACTCATACCAACAAAAGAGGGCATCGCAGCCATTAGGCCAACGGCTATAACCAACCAGGCCCACCTGTGCCGCATAACCCCGTGCAGAAAGCCGTTTACCGAGATTGTTTTCAGTTGCACTTTACTACTCATATTCACGCCTGCCCATGAGTCCGTAGGGACGAACAATTAGAATTACAGCCATCAGTATAAAGCCAAATGCTATAGTCAGCTGAGGCAGGACCATAATACCAAACGCGTCCAACAATCCGAGGATTAGTGCCCCGATAAAAGCCCCGGTCAGACTGCCGAGGCCCCCTATAACTACAACAATGAAACACTGAATAATCACGGTTGTGTCCATCCCAAGAGTAACGGCAACCAATGGCGTCGCTAATGCTCCCCCAAGGCCTCCCAGCCAGCACCCTAACATGAATACCACTGTGTAAACGGCCGGGACATTCTCCCCCAAAGCACTCATGATCTCACGATTGTATGTAACGCCGCGGATTACTTTCCCTAGTCTAGTGTAGCGTAGCAGGGCCCGCAGGCCAAAGAAAATTGATACACCCACGGCCACGAGGAATAGGTTATACAAAGGGAAGGTTCCCGCAGCCACCTTAACGGTACCGTTCAGGGGCCAAGGATAAGTTATTGAATGAAAACCTCCCCCCCACAGGATCTTGACTAAGTCACTAATAATTAGTATTAAGCCAAAAGTAAGGATAAACTCATACATGAAGTGCCAACCATAAATTCGACGGAGCAGCACTACCTCCACTAATCCTCCGAATAATGCAACTAGAAATGGACCCAGAATGACTGCCCACCAAAACATGCCGGGAATCTGTTCAAAGCTTGACGTTAGCCATACACACAGATAGGCTCCTAACATGTAGATAGCACCGTGTGCCAGGTTAAACACTTTAAGGGTACCAAAGATAAGGGATAGGCCCACAGCGATGAGGTAAATAAGCATCCCACTGCTCAGGCCGCTTAATAACTGCATCAATAGTGCTTGAAGGTTCATGTCGCTATAAATACCTCGCTCACCACTCTTAAACATAACCCTATCTGGTGAGCACAGCAACATTTTCTAACCTGCGCCGTGCCCACCAGCAATTTTTAGACTTAGTCTAGCAAAAAGAGTCCTTCCTATTTGCCTTTCCTGAGCTCTTTTATATACTCAGGGCTGTGATAAACCTTTTCTATGGGATGAGGGTACCAGATATCCGTAATGTGTGGCCACGGATAATCTGGCGTAAAGGCCATGGTGCCAGCATAAGGCGGCCATAGCGCTTGGTGATCGATAGCCTGAATCTTAACTTTGCCTATTGGGGAATCTATTTCTCTGCCCTCCAGGTAGTCAACGATTTTCTCTGTATCGACCGCCCCTACTGCCTCTATTGCATCCTTGAGAGCATACACACTAGTATATCCCAGAACTGACTCGTAGGAAGCATAGCTCGTGCCTGCCTTGTCCATGAAACGAGCTGCCACCTCTTTTGCCTTGGGGTTGTCTATTTCCCAATAGGGGAATTCATCGCTGAGGATCTCTCCTAACGGGGCCGGATCGGTTTTTTTCATCTCACAAACAGTTTCTGTACCCCCGCAGGACGCTCCAACGACGTAAAACTTCTTATAGACACCCGCGGGCACCGCTTGCTTAACGAATGACAGGTAGTCTCCCCCGTAAAGCGAGTGAAACAGCATTTCTCCATTTGAAGCCATGAACTTTGAAATGTATGGTGTGAAATCGGATGTCCCCAACTTAGGCCAATCCGCAGAAACTACCTCGATGCCAGAAACACGCTTTCCATACTCTTCCTTGAAGTAATTTGCACACGCATGTCCATATCCGTAGTCCGGGTTGATCATCACTATCCTTTTAGCTTTGTCACCCCACTTCTCGGCAGCGAGCTGTGCCACTGCCGAAACGCGGCTAAATTCATTCGCCCCGATCCGGAATACGTAGCGATGTCCTTTGTCTTCGGTTATCTTAGTTGACCGAGAACCAGTTACGACATAAATGACCTTCGCCTCTTTCGCAAATCCGGATATAGCTAAGGCGACTCCACTGCTTATATTCCCCATCAGGAAGTCAACCTTCTTGCTTAGTACCAAGTCCTTTGCCTCTCTTAAGCCTACACTGGGGGAGATCTTGGTATCTCTGTTGATAACTTTGAGGGGTCTCCCCAGAACGCCACCGCCCAGGTTGATTTCATCGATAGCCACGTCAATTCCAGTCGCGCAGGCTGTGCCGAACATAGCAAACGACCCAGTAAGTGGATGTAAGTGGCCAATAAGGATCGGTTTCTTCGATGCAGCTGCTACCGGTTGCGAAAAAACTCCCACTAAAGATAGCACTAAAGCGAGAATCAAAATCACGCTTACCAAAAATCCTACCAAATTTTTCTTTGTCATTTTTTCTCCTTTTCATTAGAGTTTTACTTACACTAAGAGCCCACCAACGCTTGAGTTACTGCTTTATCACCACCCCCCTTCTATCTACATTTTTCCGATCGACTACATAAAACCAACCATCATCATCCATTTTACCAACATCCCCAGTATAAAGCCAGCCATCCCGGATGGCATGGTTTGTTTCCTCTGGTTTATGCCAGTATCCCTGGACCACCATAGGCCCCTTATCTACGATTTCCCCGACATCACGGGGAGCAAGCTCTTTGACACCTTTATCTAAGTCTACAATTTTCACAATGCTATTTGGAATAGGAACGCCAACAGAAAGAGCACCACTAGTTGAGTCCACTGGCGACCGCATCCCTAAAGGAGTGATATGTGAAGGAGACGTTGTCTCTGTCATACCATAAACATTGTAAATATAGAGACCTGTAAGATTCTCAAATTGCTCTACAATGGTTGATGAAACAGGTGCGCCCCCACTATATGCTTTTTTGAAAGAGGAAATATCCCTTCGTTTAATGTCAGGATGGTTCATCAAGGCTGTGAATACGGTAATTGAGGCAACTGTCATTGTTGCTCTCCAACGTTCTGTTAGCCGCAGTGTTTCTTCAGGGCTAAATCGATAATAAAGGATGACAGGGATACTATTGAGTGCTGCAACAGCTAGGTGAGCAATCTCGCCTGTTACATGGAATAGCGGTGCAACACCAAGGACGACATCATTTTCATCCATTAATGCGCTTGCTTTATATACTCGGGCATTGAATACAACATTTCCGTGTGTATTCATAGCCCCTTTAGGAGGGCCTGTTGTTCCAGAAGTGTAGGTCAAATAAGCTACATCGTCAGGAGACAGCCTTGGGTCTTTCATTTCCCTACCACTGAAACGAGTCAACAACTCCATCAGATCCAAAGTGCCCGGAAGAGATATTTTTTTTACTCCCTTTAGCAATTTAGGAGGCTCAATTCCGGAAGGTAGCATGTCTAGAGAAGACGTGGTGATAATGGTTTCAATTAACGTCTGCTTTAAAAAGGATCGATCCAAAGAACTAAGAACTTCATCAAGAATGATGAGGGTTTTCGCTTCAGAGTCCTTAAAATAATATAATAATTCCTTTTCCTTGAACATAGGGTTCAAAGGAACAACGATTGCTCCAAGTTTCCAAGTTGCATATTGGCCTATGAGAAACTGTGGAATATTTTGAAGAATAAGAGCCACACGATCACCTTTCTCAACCCCAAATTCTAAGAGGGCGGCGGCAAGACTATTAGAGTATTGATCGATTTCTCTATAGGATATTTCATGGTCAAAGTAGTAAACTGAAGGATTATGAGGGCGACGATCGGCTGAGGCACGAAAGAGATCTAAAGCGGTTGCAGAGCTTAGCTTTAAATCGTGTGGCATCCATTCGGGATAAAGCTTGAGCCAAGGCCTTGTTTCATATAATGAGTTAATTTTGTTACCTTATTTAAAGATGAGCGAAACTAACTAACATAAAAACGAGACATCCGAAGTATTAAATTAAGCAAATATTATGCCAAAAAGTAAGACAAGATAGAAGGGATAAAATGGTGAATTCAGAACGAAAAAAGCTTTTAAATCAATCTATTAGACATTCTGGTAAGGGTACTTAGTACTTTTAGGGGAAAGATAGTTCAAGTTTGTTAAGTCAAATATAACACTTTGATTTTCTTGTATATTTTTGTTTTTTTGGTCTAACAGCAGGGATATTGTTAATGCAGTTCTGCATTAAAGGTATTGATCTTATATTTGTGCATTTTTCGAACAACTGTCGACTGATTAATGCCCAGATATTTTGCAGCCTTGTAAGTTGTCCCGTATTGTGTTATCGCGTCTTTGATCAGGCTGGCTTCGATGTTTAGCAGAAATCTATTGAGGTTCAAAGTCATTTTACAATTCTGAGGAAGTTGGTAAGCAGATTCTTTGTCTAATAGGTAAAGGGGAATATCTTCCATGCCTATTAGATCTGATTCACTCATTACGACCAATCTTTCGGTGATATTTTGAAGTTCCCTTATATTTCCCGGATAGTTATATAACATCAGGAGATCCAAGGCATCTCTCAGAATTCTTTTATTTTTCTTGAGTGATCTATTGAATTTTTCCAGAAAAAAGTTGATCAAAGGGAATATATCTTCTTTTCTTTCTCTGAGGGGAGGTATATGAATTGGGACAACCATAAGTCGGAAGAAAAGATCTTCTCTAAATCTTTTTTGATCAACCATTTTCTTAAGATCCATATTGGTGGCAGCAATTATCCGGATATCGACATTTAAAGGCTTCGTACTGCCGAGATGAGTTACTTGCCTGTCCTCCAAGACGTCCAGGAGTTTAACCTGGAGGTGAAGAGGCATTTCACTTATTTCATCAAGGAATATTGTCCCACCATCGGCGACTTCGAATAAACCTGGCTTTCCATCTGTTCTTGCACCGGTAAAGGCACCTCGGTTATATCCAAAAAGTTCGCTCTCCAGAAGGGTTTCAGGAATGGCGCCACAATTGATTTTGAGGAAAGGTTTTTCACTTCTGTGGCTATTGTTGTGGATGATTGTTGCCAGCAGTCCCTTTCCAACACCGGTCTCCCCGGCGATAAGGATAGACGTATCAACCTCTGATACTTTTAAGGCCGTGTGGACTATATTTTCCATCTTTTTGCTTTTTACCACAAAATTATGATTTTTTAAGGTATGAAGCTTGAGTTCCTTGAGTTCTGATAAGTACCGTTCTGAAATCTGCCGGCTGTCCTCTAGTTGCTTTCGAAGGCTATCGAGTTCGGTAATGTCCCGCACGTTTGTCAATACAAGGATGATTTCTGTCCCATTTTCATTAAAGATTGGGTTTCCTGTGACCATTGCTTTTTTTCCGCCCAGAATGTCCTGCATTATGGTAACTGGTTTTCCGGTCTTTAATACTTCGAGAGTAACGGACTGGTTAAAGAATCCTTTTTCCACCAATTCATGCATGTTATGACCAACTACATCTTTAGCCTTTAGTCCGGAAATACGCTCGTAAGCTTTATTTACTCTGAGGGTATTTGCCTTTCCATCAGTCACGTACAATCCGTCGTAAGATGAGTTAATGATAGCATCAAGTTCTTTGTTAATTCTTTTGTACCCTTCCAGTTCCGTGATAATTTTTTCATATTCAAAACTCTCCTGAAAAATGCTCAGCACTCCAAAAATCTTGCCATTGGATTTGATAGGAGTCCGATTAGCGACGATGGTAGAGTCACCAATAGTAACTTTCCGTCCTATCTGCGATATACCTGTTTCCAGAATTCGTTTGAAATCGGGCCAAGTCTCGGGAGAAACCTCATCGATATGTTTTCCGATAACCATTTCTGGTTTCCTTTTTAATGCTCTGCCCGCTGACTGGTTATAGACCACAATAGTTCCTGTCTCATCAATCACCATTATTCCGTTGTGAGATGCATCGAAAATGAAGCATAACTCATTAATTTTTTTAATCCAGTCCATAAATCCTCCAGGATTAAAGAAAAATTTGTCAGCAGAAGATAATGCATTTTGGCATTAGAAGAAAATTCATGATATTTATAACAAAATCAATCAGAAAATCAAATAAAAATTTTTATATGATTCATTTCTGCATTATTAAAGGCATTCAACAATTGAGATAAACACAAAGGGGCCAATTATTTTTTCACATTTAAGTGGGGTGAGGACTTTTTAAATGCATCATAAAATATCGTGAGCGGCAGTAGGTTTCCAACTCCACTATATTGTTGGAGATGTTATCGAAGACGTTATGTTTTTTGACTTGTAAGAAAATCAAAGGATAAGAAAATTATGGAGGGTATTAAAACCCGATTGCAGACCAAAAGATGACTAGGAGGTTAATTCTTATAATCAAATTAATAATGAAGCTACTGAGAAAAATTTTTAAAACTAACAAGATCGTAAAATTATCGTGATTCGAGACCTTTGAAAAACCTGATAGTTTCTGCTACCCTCTTCAGAAAAATATGGGTTATGGAAGGCTCTCATTTCTATAATATTTAATAGCAAAAATCGATATATTAATCTGTAACCTTATTTTTTTAGAAAAGAGCATTTAATTTTTGCATTATCAATTAGTTTAGGCAATAGGAATTTACTACTACCCTAACTTTTGGTAATATCCCAAGGGATTTTTTAATTCTCTTTAAAATGTAACTGAAAAAAGTGCATTATTTTATGAGGATTGAAATTTCTTTAACAATAGGTAAGATAATTGTACGATCTCATAAATGGTGAATATAAAATGCTGTGAGAATTCGGATTGGAATCCGGAAAGAGGCAGAAAAAAGGATTATAATTATAAATTCAAGGAGCTCACAATTGAAAAACGTTGTCATTGTTAGTGGGGCACGGACACCTATCGGAAGGTATGGTGGCTCGTTGCGCAACATTTCAGTATACAAATTTACGAGTCTGGTTCTGAATGAGGTAATTAAAAGGGCTACAATTGAGTCTTCTCTCGTAGATGATGTAATCATGGGGCAGTCGTACCAGAATGGAGAGTGTGCAAATGGTGCCCGTATGGCCCTTCTTGAAGCCGGATGGCCTCAAGAAGTTCCAGGCGTAACCATAGACCGCCGTTGTTGCTCAGGGTTAGATGCCATATTTTTCGGTGTCATGAAGATACAGACGGACAACGCAGATATTATCGTTGCAGGAGGGATGGATAGCATGAGCCAGGCAGAGCTCTACCTTCCAGGCGATATCAAGTGGGGTTTGGGTGGAAGAACAGATGAAAAATGGGGCTTTATGCCAAAAGGGCATGGCAGCCTTTCTATGTGGGGAATACCTCTTTATGACAGAATACAGCGAGCAAGAGTGATGTCCCAGCCTATTGAGAGGTTTGGTGAGCTTAATTCCATGATGACCTGGGCAGAAAAGGCAGCTAAACACGAGAAGATCACCAGAGAGGAGGCTGATACCTGGTCCCTTAGAAGTCATCAGAAGGCTATCGCTGCAATGGACTCTGGCAAATTTGCTGAAGAGATTGTCCCTGTTCCTATCCCACAAAGAAAAGGGAAACAAGTAATCTTTGAGAGAGATGAGACACCCCGGCCAGATACGACATTAGAGAGCCTTGCCAAACTACCCCCTGTCTATCCTGATGGGGTATGCACTGCTGGAAATTCCTCTACCGAAAATGATGGCGCAGCTGCGGTGGTCTTGATGAGCGAGACAAAGGCACAGGAGTTAGACGTGGAGCCAATGGCCTATTTCAGATCCTGTGCTATCGCTGGGAGTGACCCGACACTCACCTACCCTGCAGTCCCCGATTCTGTAAGTAAGGCCCTAAAGAAGGTTGATATCACCATAGATCAAGTAGACCTTATTGAGATACAAGAGGCATTTGCGGTACAGGCACTGGCCGATGCCAGGATGATGGGGATCAGACAAGAAGATTTTGATAAAAAGATCAACGTCAATGGCTCTGGTATTTCCCTTGGTCATCCCATCGCTGCGACCGGTGCCATGAGGTTGGTGACCTTACTGTATGAGATGAAAAGGCGCGGTTCCAGATTTGGATTGGAGACCATTTGTGGTGGGGGTGGACAGGGGATAGCTGCTGTAGTTCAAAGGGGAGGATTTTAGAATGGAAATCAAAAAGGTTGCTGTAGTGGGAATGGGTACCATGGGTAGCCAGATAGGTATTGTTTGCGCCAGAGGTGGTTTTAAAACCTTAATGGTGGATGTGTCGCCTGTGCTGGTAGAGAAGGGATTACATAACATAAGACTCTTCTTTGATAGCCAAGTTAAGAAAGGAAAGATGAGTAAAGAGGAAATAGAAATTACTCTATCTCGAATACATACAAGCAGCAATTTAGATGAGTCCCTGTCAGGGGCGGATCTTATGATAGAGGCTGTTTACGAGGATATAGAGGTAAAAAAAGAGATCTTTCGAAAAGCTGATATTACCTGCCCCAGAAAGACTATTCTCGCAAGCAATACCTCAACTCTAAGTATTACTGAGATGGGTGCGGCCACAAGGAGAGCAGAGAAGTGCATAGGAACTCATTTCCTGATCCCGGCAGCACTCACCCCCCTTGTTGAGATAGTCAGGGGCATGGAGACCTCTGATGGAACACAGGATGCTGTTATTTCATTTCTTACAAAATGTGGTAAAGAAACAGTTACTGTTGTGGATTCCCCCGGCTTTATTATCAATCGTCTTTATCTTCCCATGGTAAATGAGGCATTCTTTGTCCTGGAAGCCTCTCTTGCAAGTGCAGAGGAGATTGATAGAAGCTGTGTTAAAGGTCTTGGCTTTCCTTTAGGCCCACTTGCTGCAGCTGATACCTTTGGACTCGACATTCTCCTTGCTTGCATGAGGAGCTTTCAGAAAGAACTTGGTGAAAAATACCGGCCTGCCCCGCTTATCGTTAAATTAGTTAAGGCGGGAAGATTGGGCAAAAAGACAGGCCAAGGGGTGTATAACTATAGAAGATAAAGGCAAATATATTATCTGTACTATTTCTATTGTCCTTTTGAAGCATGACTTTTGTGCAGGGCCAGGTCATAATAAAAAAAAGATACCCATACCCTGTACATTGACGTTACCCTGCCTTTTGTGACTGTTGTTTGATATAATAGATATGTGTTTTTAGCCTATTTATGGTATAAATATATTAATAAAAGCTAAATTTCGTTGAGATTTTTTTCACTACCAATTCAGCTAATGGTTCTGTTTTTATGTTATTTTTCGTCAATAGTATCTATGCTTAAAATTTTCGTAACATTTTAGCTCTTTAAAAATTACTCCTGGCCTTTATTAAAGGCCACATAGTTATCCCTGGTGAGACGCATGAGCATGGAGATGTCTTTTTTTACATCATGCCCTCTAACATGGGGCCTCAGCGTGCCGCTTCAAACCATGTGCACGAGCAACTCGTCATTGTCTTCTAGGAACTTTGTCCGTGTGCACCAGTTTGAAGCGGCCTACCGTCTTGTCTTTGTGATGGCATGATAAAAAAAGACATCTCCATGCTCATTCACCAGGTAATTTCAAAGAGCTAAAATGTTACAAATATTCTACATTGAAATAAACTATATATAGCCTTACATTATGCCAGTTTATGAATATGCAGGACTTGATAGCTCTGGGAAGGCCCTGAAGGGAATCCTTGATGCAGACAGCACAGTGGCAGCTCGCCAGAAGCTCAGGGCCTCAGGAGTCTTTCCGGTTGAGGTGAAAGAGACACTTTCCCGACCCAAAGGCGGACCTTCAGATGCTCTTTCTTTCTTTGCTCTTTTCCAGCGCGTTAAACCTGGAGAGGTGTATGCTATAACGCGCCAACTTTCTACGTTATTAGGTGCTGGGGTTCCTCTTGTAGCGTCATTGGATTCTCTCATATCGCAGAAATCCAATCCCCTTCTTAAGAAAATTATTGCCCAGATAAAGGAGTCGGTCAATCAAGGTAATAGCCTGGCCTTCTCTCTATTACAACATCCAAAAATATTTTCGAATTTCTACATTAATATGGTTCGCTCTGGCGAAGCTTCAGGATCTCTTGATATAGTTTTAGCTCATCTGGCAGAATTTGGTGAGAATCAACAGGCCTTAAGAGGGCGCTTTAAAGCGGCCCTTGCCTATCCAGTCTTTATGTCCTTAATTGGAATCTCTGTCCTGTTTTTTCTTATAACCTTTATCGTGCCTAATATTACAAAGATATTCACTGAGATGCATCACACGCTTCCTCTGCCTACCATAATTCTCATAGATGTAAGTAATTTTTTACTTTCTTTCTGGTGGGTTATCTTACTGGCTATGTTTAGTGGTATTATACTATTAAAGTATAGTAAAAAAAGGCCAGGCGTTCATTACATTTGGGATAAACTCAAACTTCGTATTCCTGTCCTTGGCCCTATAAACCAACAAATTGCCCTTGCTCGTTTTGGAAGAACATTAGGCAGCCTTCTCCAAAGTGGTGTATCTCTTTTGTCTGCCCTCCAGATAGCGCGAAACATTGTTAATAATGTTCTGATTGCCGAGGTTCTTGATAAGGCTGAGGATGAGATTCGGGCAGGCAAAAGTTTGGCCGGATCTCTTTCACAAAGCCGTTGGGTTTCCTCCATGGTTGTGCAAATGATATCTGTAGGTGAGCAAAGTGGAGAACTGGAAAGCATGTTGAATAAGATTGCGGATACCTATGAAAGAGAGGTAGAATCGCGCATCATGGCATTGACCTCAATGCTCGAGCCAGTTATGATCTTGATAATGGGCTTGATTGTTGGATTTGTTGTTATTTCTATTTTGCTCCCCATTTTTGAAATGAACCAGATGATCGGCTGAAAAGGCTGTATTGGAGGCATTATGATACGATGTAGATTTGTTGATAGAAGGGGTTTTACGCTGATAGAACTCATGGTGGTTATGGTTATTCTTGGTATTTTGGCCGGACTCATTATTCCGAAAATAATGGGTAGGCCGGAGGAGGCTCGGCGCACTAAAGCCCGGATTCAGATTGAGAGCATTGAGACCGCACTTAAATTGTACAAGTTGGATAACGGCTCTTATCCTACTACTGAACAGGGACTACAGGCCCTTGTAGAGCCCCCTTCCGTAGGCAAACTTGCCAGTGCCTGGAGAGAAGGAGGATACCTTGAAAAAGGAAAGGTTCCAAAAGATCCATGGGACAACGAATATGTTTACCTTTGTCCTGGCATCCATGGCGATTTAGACCTTGTATCATATGGGGCTGATGGAGAAACAGGTGGTGAGGGCAAGGACATGGATATTAATAACTGGGAACTGGAATAGTCTCTGAGGCTCAAAAAAAATTATTATGTAAAAATGCACATTAAAAATGGGCAAACAAAACAGGTTTTCACTTTGCACTTTTCATTTTTCAATTTTCAATGGAGCGAAGCGGCAGGGTTTCACCCTCATTGAACTGACAGTAGTTGTTTTCTTGATTGGTGTGATGCTTGCAGTGAGTATCCCCAGGTTTCGATATTCCTTAATAACAGATAACCTCAAGTCTACGACACGGAGGATTGTTGGCCTTGTAAAGGGGCTCAGAAACGAGGCAATTAGGGAGCAAAAGATTTATCTTCTGCATTTTGATATCGGATCAAATCAAGTTTGGATTGATTTTGATGACATAACCAGAGAAGAACGAGAGATGGCTCAGGAAAAGGCCTTCCAGTTGCCCTCAGATGTTCGGATTATTGATGTTTGGACAAAAGGAAAGGGAAAGAGGGTAGATGGAGAGGTAAGTATCAGGTTTAGCAAGAGAGGGTATATTGAGCAAACAGTAATCCATCTTGGGGCAGAGGACGGCAGGGAATTTACTCTACTCTTAAATCCTTTTCTTGCAAAGATAAAGAGCTACGATAAATATGTGGATATTGGGATTATTTAAAAAAGGGAGTGGTTTCACCCTCCTTGAAGTGATGATTGCCATTGCCATTATTGCAATCACCTTGGGGGCTGTTTTTGGGTCACAGTCTCAAAGCCTCTCACTTGCCAATGAGGCCAAATTCAGTACAACCGCTGCTCTCTTAGCTCAGAGTAAAATGGCTGAAATTGAGGCAGTAAACCCTGAGGATCTGGCCTCAGATTCTGGTGATTTTGGTGAGAATTTTCCAAATTATCACTGGAACTTCACAGTGCGAGATATTTCATTTGCTGGTGCAGATGAGGCTTTGGACTATCTCAAACGAATTGATTTGAGTCTTTTCTATGGCGAACAGAACCAGTATCAATACACACTTAGGCTCTATCGGTTTGTACCTAAAATCGAAAGTTAAAGTGCGCTAAAGCGCCTAAAGTTTGAAGAGTAAATTCCTAATACAAGGAACAGAACAAACTCAATGAACCCAACAAACTCAACAAACACAAGTAACCCAAGCGGTTTCACCCTGGCAGAAATCCTGATAGCTATATTCATTTTTGCAGTGGTCCTCACAACGATCTATACTTCCTATACAGGGACCTTTCGGGTTGTAGATGAGACTGAATCTCAAGCTGAAATCTACAGAATGGCCAGGATTGCTATGGAAAGGATGGTTGAAGATTTGGAATCCACCTATGTTCCGAAAAAAGAAGGAAATGCTCAATCAGAAGAAAATCCTATGCAATCTTTTCAATTTGTGGGCAAGGACCAAGAGATAAAAGGAAGGTATGCTGACACCCTCCGATTCATTTCCAGGGCACACATCAATTTAAGCGGGGATGATGAAGATACTGGAAAAACCGAAATCGGCTATTATGTTAAAGAAAATGAAGAGGGAGAGGATTTTGTTCTTTATCGGAGCGATAGACCGATGTTCGAGGAGGGGTTTCTTTTTGAGGAAGACACTGATGGATTGGTACTTTGTGAGGGATTAGTATCGGTGAATTTTACCTATTATGAAGAGAAAGGCGAAGCTTTCGAGAACTGGGATTCTACTTCAGAAGAACATAAAGATACGATACCAAGAATGGTTTCAGTTTTATTGGAGTTTGCAAACCCGTTAAATTCTGAAATGCCTCTTAGATTCATGACAAGCGTTTCACTTCCAATAGAGAGGGGATAGTCATGATAAGACTTATTCGAGACAACGAAGGCATGGCCTTGATCATGACAATTTTAATTATAAGCCTGATAGTTGCACTGACGCTCCAGTTCAATACATCGATGAGGTCTAACCTGGAGGCGGCTGTGAATCTCCGGGATGGCATAAAACTCGGCTTTATAGCAAGGTCAGGATTTAATGGCGCACTCGCAGTTCTCCATGAGGATGCCTCTTCAGGGAATGTGGATACCTTGCGTGAGGACTGGGCGCATACAAAATTATTTTCTGAAAGCTCTCCGTCTTTATTTAATGAGGGCCGATTTATCGTTGAGATTACAGACCTTTCAGGAAAAATTCAGCTCAGCAAATTGATTGACAAGGATGGAAACTATAATAGCACACAAAAGGATCTCCTTATAAGATTCATGAATTTTCCAGAATTTGGCCTTGATCCTGAAGAAGTGGACAATATCGTAGATGCAATAAAAGATTGGATAGACACAGACAATGAGACTACCCGCTTTGGTACGGAAAATGCCTATTATCAGACATTAGAGAAGCCCTACCCTTGTAAGAATGCTCCTATTGAGTTTTTAGAGGAGCTGCTTTTTGTAAGAGGCATCACCAAAGAACTGTTATATGGTTCCGGTGAAAAGCCGGGTATCTCTCAATACTTAAGCCCGCACGGTAATGGCAAAATCAATATAAATACCGCAGACCTTCTAATATTAAGGTCTCTTTCAGATGATATAGACCAGGAAAGGGCTGAGGATATGGTTGCATACCGTGAGAACGAAGATAATGACCTGTCAGATCTCAAATGGTATAAAAATGTTCCAGGGATGGCTGATGTGAGTATTCCGGACAGTTTGCTTACCACCTCAAGTACCTACTTTGAGATCACATCAAAAGGTTTCAAAGGACCAATGAGTAAAAAGATCGAGGCCACAGTGGAAAGAAAAGAAAAAACACTTCAGATTTTGTCCTGGAAAGTAGATTAGTTTGTCGTGTTTTTTGTGTTTGCCTGCACGCTGAAACGATCAAGGAGAACGAACTCAACGAACTCAATAAACTCAATTAACCCAATGGACATTAATTATGGCAGGAAAAATTTTAGGGATTGACATACAGACTGATTCAATTGCAGCAGTTCAGGTAGAGGGAGGACTGAGAGGCTATCACGTAACAGGATGTGCCAGTGTTATGATGGAAGATGTTGACGGCCTGGATGAGGCATTTAAGGCATTGAGTGAACAAGTAGATTTCAAGGCTGATACCTACATCAGTACTATTCCTGGGGAACAGGTATCATATCGGAATTTACAGATGCCTTTTAGATCCACAAAAAAGATTAGGCAGACAATAGCCTATGAAATTGAGACGATGGTGCCTTTTCCAGTCGAAAATTTGGTAGTTGATTTTACCCTAATTGATCAGTCGGGTCAAAGTGATATCCTTACTGCCTCAGTAAGGAGAGAGTATATCTCCAAACATTTAGCCCTTTTACAGAACTATGGAGTTGACCCCGATATACTGGACATAAGCAGCGTGCCTGTAGTGTTGTGGTTGTTCAGGCAGGTAGAGATACCCGATGATGGGATCCTTTTCCAGATAGGCCAAAAGAGAACTACAATGGTCCTTTATATTAAAAAACATATAAGTTTAATCAGGAGCTTTGCTTTTTGTGATGATCTTATGCCTGAAGTTATTTCAAATTCCCCAACTTATAGCAATGCGCAAGGCCAGGCAGCTGAGCCGATTGTATCCTGTTTCGAGTCATTGTGTACAAATGTTCAAAATACACTCCATGCATTTGGGTATCAGAATGACATAGAAGCTAAACCAGAAAAGATTTTTGTCACTGGCGCAGGAAATCTTTATCCGCATACGGTGGGTCTTTTAGAACGATTTTTTGATATCCCTGTTGAAGAAATTAATGTGGCAGGCGGTGATCCAAGTATTCATTTGGACACAAATATAGCTCAATCCTGGAATTCTGCCACAATGGATAGCGCCTTAGCGCTTGCCCTTCGAGGCAATAAGCAAGGCCTGGGTTTCAATTTCAGAAAAGATGAATTTGAGATAAAAAGAAAGGATACTAAGCTCAAGAGTGATATCCGAAGGGCTGCTGTCTTTTTGATAGTTATTCTATCTCTGTTGATCACATATTTTGGTATGGATTATTATTTTCTAAAGGAGCGCTACAGGATGCTGGATAAGCAGATTAAAGGAACATTCAGGCAGACACTTCCTAATGTAAAAAGGATTGCGGACCCGCTACAGCAGATAAGGATAGAAATAACTCAAATAAGAAAGTCAGCATTCTTCCTTCCTGGAATTGGTGGAGATCATAAGGTCGTTGACCTGTTACGGGATATTTCCCTTAAAGTTCCTGAATCGCTGGATGTGCGGGTAATGAGCATGGTAGTTGATCCAGAGGCTGTAAATATTAAAGGAGAAACTGATACATTTAATACTGTTGACATTATCAAGAAAGGGCTGGAGCCCTCAGAGTATTTTAGTTCAGTTACTATTAGTTCTGCCAATCTTAACCGATCTCGCAAGCGGGTGCAATTTGAAATAAAACTCAAACGGGCAAAGTAAGAAAGTTTGTTGCGTCAAAAATATCCAGACCCAATAAACCCCAAAAACACAACAAACTCAAAAAACTCGAGAAACCCACATCATGAAATTTGCACGGCGTGAAAAATATTTTATATCGGCTGCAGCAATATTTATAGGGATTTTTTGTCTATTTCAGTTTTTGATTTTTCCCTTCTTTGAAGCCAGAAGGAGGGTTCAAAGGGGTGTTAGCGCTAAAGAAGATGGTCTCAAAGAAATTATAAGGTTGAGTTCTGAATATAATAGATATCGGAGATCTTCTCAAGGTATAAAGCAGGTCCTTGTTAGGCGAAGGAAGGGGTTTACACTTTTTTCATTTCTTGAAAGCAAAGCAGGTGATGCTGGCATTAAGGCATATATTAAGTATATGAAACCCTCCATTTCGACAGGGGCTGGCCCTTATAAAGAATCCCTGGTTGAGATGAAATTGGACGAGATTACATTGCATCAGTTAATTGACTACCTTTACAGGATTGAATCACCAGATGATGTCGTAAGTGTCAAACGGATTTCAATTAAGCAAAACAAGAAGAAGTCTGGCCGTTTAGATGCTATTTTACAAATATTGACCTTTCGGTAAGGGTAAGGGAAACGGAGTGATGGAGTGATGGAGTAATGAAAAATATAAAACCAATACTCCAATATTCCAGTACTCCACTACTCCACTTAGGGAATTGCTGCTATGAAACAGTTTATTTCAAAAAATAAGAAATGGTTTGGCTATATCTTTTTCTGCATCATTGTAGCAGGTAGTCTTTTATATTATCGTTTCCCTTCAGATGCTCTCAGGGATTATCTAACAATAACTGCACATAATTTAAGTAACTCAACCACTCTTTCCATTGGTCAGATCAAACCCTCTCTTCCTTTTGGATTAAAATTCGGGCACACAGAGCTTATTCTCAAGGACAAGCCTTCCATAAAGCTTTTCAGGGCTGATAGTCTTTTTGTCAAACCGGACCCATGGGCCTTTTTTAAAGGAAAGAGTAAATATTGCTTTAAGTGTTTGACATATGGAGGTGATACAAGGGGTTGTGTAAATTTCAAAGAAAATAGCATGGAAACGCCTTTTGATACGGCAATTGAATTGACGAATATCCAAATTGCTAAATATGACCATTTAAAAGATTTGATTGGTTTGCAGATTGATGGAATTCTTTCCGCAACTATTTTCTATAACGGACAACACAAAAACCTGATGGATGGAACCGGGGAGGCCAATCTAAAATTGTTAGATGGCAGTATTGAACTTTTAGTGCCTATTTTAAGCCTGGAGTCCATTGAATTTCATGAAATTAAGAGCGATATGATGCTTAAAAAACAGACGATACACATTAAACGACTTGAATTGACAGGGCCTCTCCTGAGAGGCACGCTGTCAGGAACCATACGATTGAAAAAAGAATTCGTGAAAAGCCCACTTAACTTAAAAGGAACGGTAGAGCCCTTTACATCGTTTTTCAAAAGCTTGGGAAGTGCCTCCAATACAGTGAGTTTTTTTAAACAAAGGCTGAAAAAGGGAGCCCTTAATTTTATTATCCACGGAACCCTTTCTGAGCCTAAAATTAGGTTCACCTAAATTTATGCCAAAATATTATCAGACAATTTTCAATCTTTTTGCCTTAGCCATAATTATTATTATTGGCGTAGAGCTTTTCTACATGATCATCAGGGTACAGCTCAAAAATGTCAATACTCAAGATATAATAACGTATCATATACCGGATGTTGAAAGACATAGAAGACCCACTTTTGATTACTACAAGCCAATTTTAAAAAGAAATATCTTTGGCTCTGGACAAGACGTTTCTAAAGAAATGCGACCAGAAGAGATTGAAAACCTGCAGCCCACTACATTAAAATTAGCTCTTTTGGGCACTGTTTCAGGGAATCGACAGAATACTTTTGCTGTTATAGAAGAAATTAACAAAAAAAAGCAAGCCCTCTACAGGGTGGGTGATAGTGTTCAGGGCGCTATAGTCAAGGAAATTTTAAGAGGTAAGGTAATTCTTAGAGTCAAGGAGAGGGATGAAATTCTGACAATAGAAGAAGCTGCTGCCTTAAGAGGTGGAAAGGAATACCTGACATCAGAACCAATCGAGGCAGGTGATACTATAGTGGTAAGTCGCTCGACTGTACAGGAATCAATGAGAAATGTTCACAGCCTATTATCTCAGGTAAGAATAAGGCCTTATTTCAGGGATGGCAGGGCAGACGGTTTATCGGTTACTAATATAAAGGCTGGATCTTTTTTTGCAAAGTTGGGATTGAAGAATGGTGATATTGTTCAAGGGATAGATGGTAAGATTATTAAGAGCCCGGAGGACGTACTGGAGGTGTACAAAAAATTTAGATTAGGATCTCAGGTAGCATTGCAGATAATGAGAAATAATGAGCAGAAAATAATAAATTATAAATTCAGGTAAGAGATACTTGTTATGTTTGTAGTGTTTATTGGGTTTGTTATGTTTATTGTATTAAGAATTTCCTCTTCAAACTTTAGACACTTTTAACTTTTATATGTATACATCCTATTTTGGTTTTAAAGAGAGTCCTTTCAATCTAACACCGGATCCACGATACCTCTTTTTGAGCCCTCATCACAGGGAAGCCCTTGATCACCTTCTTTATGGAATTAACGAACGCAAGGGCTTTATTGCCATTACTGGGGGTATCGGTACTGGCAAGACTACCCTATGCCGTGCTCTCTTAGACCAGTTAGACGAATCTATAAAGAGCGCTTTGATATTTAACTCCTTTATCACTGAGAAGGAACTCTTAGAGATAATAAATCAGGAGTTTGGTATTAATCTGGATCCGGGGGTGCAAACAAAAAAGGAACATATTGATAGCCTCAATCAGTTTCTGCTTGGGACCTTTAGTGCTGGTGGCAATGCGGTACTTTTGATAGATGAAGCTCAAAACCTTTCAGACACGGTTCTTGAGCAGATACGGATGCTTTCAAATTTAGAAACAGAAAAAGAGAAACTGATTCAGATTGTTTTAGTGGGACAGTCTGAATTGAAGGAGCTTTTGGCCTCTTCCTCGTTAAGACAGCTTAATGAAAGGATTATGGTTCGCTATGAACTGAGGCCTTTGGCCCACATGGATATCCAGGGCTATGTAGAGCACAGATTGGTGGTGGCAGGCGGCAGGGGAAATTTGAGTTTTACAAAGGGCGCTTTCAAGGCAATCTACAATTACTCTCAAGGAAATCCGAGAAGGATCAATGCTGTTTGTGATCGAGCACTCCTAATTGCATACGCCAGAGAAAAGTATAACATATCTAAAGGAATGGTTGGTAGCGCTATCAAGGAAATCCGTGGGGATATAGCAGCAGAACATGAAATAAAGGGGTGGTTTTGGAAAAGATTTGTGTCACCTATTATACTCCTCTTGTTACTAATCATAGTTGCAGGCTTTGCTGGATGGAGCTTTAGAGAACATATTTTAGGCTTCTTTTCAGATAATCAAAAAATGGCTGTAGTGACAACCAAGGATGCTCAATCAAAGGCTCTCAAAACCAAAAAGCCGGCAGCAACCATATTTCTTGATGAAAAGACTAGTCTTGCAGGTCTCTTCAATCTTTACAATGATAAGACAAAAATGGACAGTAATTATGTAAATGAACAAAATGTAGGAATGGTTTTTTTCTATGTAGAACCGAAATACTTTATGAGATTCAAAAAACCTTTTCGAGTCATTTTGACTCACATTTCACCCTCTGAAACTCCGAGCCCTTTTCCAGAAGGTGTGACTTCTAACCCCGACTCATCACCTCGATATCTCCTGATCCGTAAAGTAGTAGCCGATGGTGCTATAGCAGTAGATGCCGACGGCAAGGACAGGCATGTTGGCAGGGATTTTTTTAAGAGCTATGGGGAGCAGAAGGTTACCTGGGTTTATCCCTATGAAGGTAAAAGGGTAGATTTAATTAAGGGGATGAGTACGCCGGCTGTCTTGAGGGTGCAGAAGACTCTAAAAAAGTTGGGATATCTGGTGGAGCTTTCAGGTATCTATGATAATGCAACCTTTCGTAGTGTAATAAAATTCCAGAACTATTTTGGGCTTAGTCCCGATGGGATTGTTGGTCCCCGGACCAGAGCTTTTTTTTATCAGTTATCAGATTAATGAGGTTTATCGCGTTTATTGGGTTTATTGGGTTTGTTGTGTTAGAAAGATGAAAATTAAAAGATTTGAAGATTTACATTGTTGGCAGGAAGCACGTAAGTTGGTAAATTTGGTTTATCAAGCAATAAAAGGAAACAAGGATTTTCAAAAAGATATTAGATTATGTGGACAGATTACCGCAGCAACAGTATCGTCTATGAGTAACATAGCTGAGGGCTTTTCCCGCAGATCGAACAAGGAATTTATTCAGTACCTCTTTATATCCAAAAGTTCAGCAACCGAGGTACAAAGTGAAGCTTATGTGGCGTTAGATCAAAAATATATAACAGAGGAAACTTTCCACCACATTTATGAGCAAGCCAAAAGAGTTTCTAAATTGGATTCTGGCTTAATTACATATCTCCTGCGAAACCAGAAAACATCAAAACAGAAACAAACTCAACAAGCTCAACAAACACAAGAAACCCAAGAAACAAAGCAAACCAGATAAGTTCCATGAGCTACATACACGAAGCCTTGCAAAAGGCACAGAAAGAGAAAGATGCTAGGTTTCCGAAATACAAAAGAATATTATTAGGCTCCAGGGGGAAACCGGGTATTTTCTTTTCAAGAATTCTTTGGCTGATTTTTCTCTTTGTCATTTTGCTTGCTTTTACAGTCAATTCATGGTTCGATTTCAAAAATAAAAAGACGATATCAGCCCCTGAGAATCAAAAGACTGTGGTAAGCTACAAGGCAGAGGCCTCTGCAAATGGAGCGGATTTTTATGAGAGGGCAAGATATTTTCAAAAAATCGGCCGTTTGAAGGAAGCGCAGGGATTTTATAAGCAAGCTCTTGCGCTTGAGCCGGGCAATGTTTTTGTTTTGAATAATTTAGGGGTTATCTATATTCAACAGCGAAACTATTCGGAGGCTAGAAACAGTCTTGAAAGTGCTATTCGATTAAAACCAGAATATGTAGACCCATATTACAACTTGGCATGCCTCTATGCATTGAAAGGGAAGGTGATGAAAAGTTTGGAAAACCTGAAAAAGGCGATTTCACTGAAAAAATCGGCGAGAGAGTGGGCTCGAAAGGACAGAGACCTACAAAACATGAGGGGCGTGCCCGAGTTTGAAGAAGTGATAAGGGTAACGAAATAATTGATAGGTTAAAAACACGGTATAAGAGCAATGATAAACATGAGATATTCCCTTTTCTTTTTATGGGTAGGCCTAATATTTCTTATAAATAACCCCATGGTATTTGGTGCAAGGCTTGCTGGTGAAGAGGGCGTGATATCTGTCACGCCTGAGCCTAGCCAACCTGCCAAAAAGCTTGCTCCGGCGATACCTGCTGCAGAAAAAAAGCATCCCGAAGCCCAGGTAAAGACACCAGCAAAAAAGAAAATTGCTCAGAAAAGGAAGGTCTCGGCAAAACAGGAGCCAGATAGCCGTTATGTTACTATCGATTTTGACAGTGTAGATATTAGGCTCTTTATCAAGTTTATAAGTGAGTTGACAGGTAAGAACTTTGTAGTGGATAAAGGGGTGAAGGGGAAGGTGACGATTATTTCCCCTACCAAGATATCAGTAAAAGAGGCCTATAGAGTTTTTGAATCTGTGCTGGATGTCCATGGATTTACAACTGTTCCTGCCGGAAGTATCATCAAGATTGTGCCGGCTCTCCATGCAAGGTCTAAAAACATTGAAACCAGGCTCCGAGAGCAGGCTATTGCCCCTGAAGACAAGGTGGTGACACAGCTAATTCCCCTTGCATATGCTGATCCCAATGAACTCAAAAAACTTTTTGCCCCCTTGATATCCAAGAGCAGCCTCATTGTCTCCTACCCTCCTACACGCATGCTGATTGTTACTGATGTACTTTCCAATATCAAACGCTTGCTCAAGATTGTAGAAGCTATTGATGTAAAGGGCATTGGTGAAGAGATATCAGTAATTCCACTTGAACATGCAACAGCATCCTCTCTATCAAAACCATTAGTAAGTATTTTTCAAAAGGCGACTCGGAGGGCCAAAAAAGGCGTACCTATAGGCCCTGTTGTCAGAATTATGGCTGATGAGAGGACCAATTCCCTAATAATACTGGCCACAGAGGACGATACCTTGCGCATTAAAAAGCTTATAAGATTATTGGACAAAGAAATCCCTCGAGGGGAGGGAGATATCCATGTGTATTACCTTCAGAATGCAAATGCCGAAGATCTTGTCAAGGTCTTAGCAGCACTTCCCTCTGAAGAGAAAAAGCAGGCAGCAAAAGGCAGGGCCCCTGTTATCTCTAAAGAGGTCCAAATCGTGGCAGATAAGGCGACCAATTCCCTGGTAATTAAGGCAAAAAAACACGACTATCTTGTCATCGAAGATATCATCAAGAAGCTTGATATCCCCAGAAGGATGGTTTATATCGAGGCCCTGATCATGGAAGTCAATGTAGATAAGGAGTTTAGGCTTGGGGTGGAGTGGTTGGGGATGGAGGATTTTACGTATCATGGGAGGAAGGGTGGCTATTTTGCCGGCTCAGGAGGGGCTGGCGGAGTTGGGGACTACAGCGGCATTAAAGGATTGTCAGGGATTCCACCGTCTCTACCTTCAGGTTTTTCCCTGGGGGTTGTTGGCGAGGCAATCACAATCGGGAATGTGGTTTTTCCAAATGTTGCCGCCATATTACAGGCATACCAAAAGGATTCCGATGTAAATATACTTTCAACCCCACAGATTTTGACAACAGACAATGAGGAGGCTGAGATAAAAGTAGGAGAAAATGTTCCGTACCTCACCAAAGAGGCAACAGGAGATCAAACATATCAGACATACGAATACAAGGATGTTGGTGTGACACTCAAGATTACCCCTCAGATTAACCAGGAGCGGTTTGTAAGGCTAAAGATTTTTCAAGAGAATATAACATTAAAAAAAGGGGCTGAAGAATATAGACCGACTACCCTGAAGCGATCTGCAGAAACCACGGTTATTGTGAAGGATAAGAATACTGTGGTTATCGGTGGTATCATTGGAGAGAGCAATGAAAGAGGCGCTTATCAGGTACCATGCCTTGGAGATATCCCGGGCCTTGGTTGGTTTTTTAAATCAAAATCAAGGTCTCGAAACAAAACCAACCTTTTCATTTTTCTGACACCCCATATCATTGAGAACCCTATTGAGGCAAGGAAGATTTATGAGGAGAAGAAAGAGGAAATAGATAAAATCAGGGGGGGCGCCATAAAGATGTATAAAAAACCAGAACTCAAGGGCCAGGGCTCGACTGTTCAATGAGGATGCTTTTCTTATGACTCATAAATTCATCGGAGAAATATTGAAAGAGATTTGCTCTTTTTCAGATGATATATTCGACGAGGCGCTTGAGATACAAAGGGAAAAGGGTGGAAGAATAGGAGAAATTCTTATTCAGAAAGGGGCAATAGGAGAAGGAGATCTGTTAAAGGCTCGTGGTGTTCAGTTTGGGCTGCCCTTATGGCCCACTATTTCTACTGAGGATATGGATACGAGCTTCACAGAAAAAATCCCCATCCAGTTCCTGAAAAAATACAAGATGGTCCCTGTGGTCAAATCTGATGGCGTCTATATAGCTGTCAATGACCCTACGTTGTTTCAGCCCCTTGACGATCTTCACCTGATTTTGGGCTGGAATGGTGTAGAAACTGTGCTTGCCCCCTATTCTGCCATCCTTTCGGCCATCAATTTTGCCTATGATATGAGCAGCGATTCTGCCGAACAGGTCATCCAGGATATGCATGAGGAAGATAGGGATATGATTATATCTGCTATTGAAGAAACAGGGGATCTATTAGACGATACTAGCGATGCCCCGATTATCAAATTGGTGAATTTGATGCTATCCCAGGCAGTAAAGGCCAGGGCCAGTGATATACATATCGAACCCTATCAAAACAGGATAAAGGTCAGGTACAGGGTAGATGGCATTCTCTATGATATGCTATCTCCTCCTAAGCATGTTCAGTCAACACTTATATCCAGAATTAAGATTATGGCCAGGTTGAACATTGCTGAAAAGAGACTTCCCCAGGATGGAAGGATCGAGATCAGGATAGGAGATAAAAATGTGGATATTCGCGTCTCTACCATCCCTACTGCCTTTGGTGAACGCGTTGTCCTTAGATTGCTGGACAAGACAAATGTATTGCTAAAGGTTTCTGACCTCGGTATGTCTGAGCAGAGACTAAAGGTATTTAATGAGCTCATTAAATTTTCCCATGGTATTATCCTTGTTACTGGGCCGACTGGGAGCGGAAAAACCACAACCCTCTATGCCGCTTTAAGTTCAATCAATAATTCAGACATCAATATTATAACCATAGAAGATCCTGTTGAATACCAGATCGAGGGAATTGGGCAGATCCAGGTAAATCCCAAGATCGATATCACCTTTGCAAATGGGCTGCGCTCAATTGTGCGCCAGGACCCTGACGTGATCCTTGTGGGTGAGATCAGGGATCTGGAGACGGCTGAAATTGCTATTCAGGCTGCATTGACCGGTCATCTGGTATTTTCTACCCTTCATACAAACGATTCTGCCAGCGCAGTGACGAGACTCATTGACATGGGGATAGAACCTTTTCTTGTAACCTCCTCAGTGATTGCAATCCTGGCCCAGAGGCTGGTGAGAAACGTTTGTAATGAATGCAAAGAGGAATATATCCCTGATGAAGAATCCCTGGAGAATATTGGCATCACCCCAGAGATGTCTTCAGGTAAAAAGATATACAGAGGCAAAGGTTGCCAGGCTTGTCTCAATACGGGATACAAAGGAAGAACCGGTATTTTTGAGCTCATGATCCTGGATGATCCAATTAAGAGCCTCATATTAAAGACCTCGGATTCCAATGCCATAAAGAAGAAGGCCGTTAACCAGGGAATGATAACCCTTCGTCAAGATGGTGCCATGAAGGTGCTCAATGGGATTACCACCGTCGAGGAAATTCTTAGAATAACGCAGAAATAGATGGGTTTTTCAGTTTGTCGTGTTTGTCGTGTTTGTTGAGTTTATGAACCAATGAAACCAATTAAACAAATCCGTTCAGTTAGTATAATCTTCTTAATATTTATTTTCTCCTTTGCCACGGTGGTACATGCTTCTGACTTCAAAGGTCCCTGGAATAAAAATAATTCTCAAAAAATCTCCCGGAAGCAAATCGATAAAAAGGTAAACCCCCTGGGATCCCTGGTTGAGGCTTACAGTAAGTATATTTCGCCAATCGATGGTAGGAATTGCCCCATGTATCCCAGCTGCTCGAAATATAGTGTACAGTGTTTTAAAAAGCATGGCTTTTTTATTGGTTGGATAATGACATGTGATCGCCTGTTCCGATGTGGCAGGGATGAGTTAAGATTGTCCCCTCAGATCATAGTAAATGGGAAATTTAAATGTTATGATCCATTAGAAAATAATGATTTCTGGTGGTATCATGAACAGTAAATCCTGCAGTTTCCTATTCCTTTTTCTCTTCCTATTCTCTTCTCCTGCGAAATCAGAAAGCATCCAAACAGAAATTAACCCAATTAACCCAATAAACACGACAAACACGACAAACACAATAAACACAACAAGCCCAGCACATTTATATGCCGCTCAAGAAATTGTGATCGATCCAGAGCGCCAATTTCAGTTTGCCGAACAATATTTTCAAAATGGTGAATATTACAGGGCTATCGGAGAATACGAGCGTTTTATCTATTTTTTTCCTCTATCCGATAAGGTTGAGCTTGCCAGATACAAGATCGGCCTTTCCTTCCTTAATGGTGAACAGTATACAGAAGCTATTAAGGCCTTTGATGAGTTTATAGAGGACTACAAGAATACAGGGTATGCCTTCAAATCATATCTTAAAAGAAGCAGGGCATATGTTTTGCTCAAGCGCTATGATGCGGCACTTACAGGCATAAAAAATTTGATAACGATCGCTCCGAATCAAGAAATCAAAGATGAGTCCTATTATCAAGGGGGCTGGATATATCTGGAAATGGGTTTATGGGAAAAGGCCCATAAGTACTTTGAAGAGATCTCGGTTCAAAACAGCATAAAATACAACCTCAAGGAAATTCTGATGGAACTCGACAGAAAGCTGCCTCTCAGGAGGAAAAATCCCACCACTGCTGGATTGCTTGCTATCATCCCTGGGGCAGGGCATCTATATTGTGAGAGAAAAAAAGATGCCCTTATATCATTTTTATTGAATGGCGCAATGATTTATGCTGCTTATGAGGCCTTTGATCATGACCTGGATGTCATTGGGGGGGTAATTACTTTTTTTGAGCTTGGATTTTACTCAGGGAATATTTACAGTGCAGTAAGCAGTGCCCATAAATATAACCGGGATGAGAAAAGCAAGTTCTTAAACTATCTGAAAAAAAATACAAAGATAAATATTTCTTTGGGCAAACCAAATGAGAGCAAATCTGTTTTGCTCTTATGTAAATTCTCATTTTAGTATTTGATTCCTCTTAAGACCTAACTTCCGGCCTCATGTTTTCCTGCCAGCCTATAAAGGTATTTCGGAATTTCCCCATATTTTTTACATGGCATTTTCTGCGGAATAAGATATAATGCTTTTTCGAATATTACACTCATTATTGGACAAGACATTTTATTTATTGGATAATTACAATATGAAATTATTGTTGCAGTAATATAAACTGCATATAGGCAGTATAATCTAGGGTGCCAGAATAATCCCGAGTAAAGGAATCACTTTTCAAACCTTGGAGTTTTCATCTTTATCAGCTATATTGGTGATTGGAGTAATTGCCGCGACCATTATTCCAAGATTTGTCAAATAAACGAAGGATAAAACAAAAAAGAAGAAGGAGGTTAGAGTATGCATACAATTGACATTCCAGAGATTTCGCAGTTGAGTACTCCGGAGAAGATTCTTCTTGTTGAGGATTTGTGGGACAGTATCGCATCTGATGACTCTCATATCCCTGTACCTGAAAGCCATAAAGCAGAGCTGGACAGAAGACTCCAGCGACACATCAATTCACCCGGTGAACTTCTCTCACTTGAAGAGCTCCAGGTGCGGATTGAGACGAGAAAATGACCTATGTTCTGTCATTTCGACCAGAAGTTGAAGAGGATGCTATAGGCGGCTATGGATGGTATGAGGAAAAAGTGGCGGGATTAGGTGATGAATTTCTTAGAGTTTTTTACGCCTGTGCACAAGAGATATCACGGAATCCGTTTTTATGCCGCAAGATTTACAAGGATTTCAGACGCACACTTCTGAGACGATTTCCGTACGCAATCTACTTCAGCATCGAAGATGATAAGGTAGTTGTGTTCGGCCTATTTCATTGCGCACGAAATCCTGCGATTATTCAAAAGACGCTTCGAAACCGACAGCAAGGCGGCTCCTAATGAAGGGGGGCGGGCTTAAATAATTCAATAACTCTTAGAGCAGAGTAGAAGGCGGTTAAAGGTGTTATCTTTCGCCGCCTTTTCTTTTTCAAGGTCAGGTGGTAAGGGTATGGAACAATGGCCGTCTGAAAATCCCTAAATCTTATGTCAGTATGGTTTCCCCTGAACCTCGCAAATCTTTTGGGTGGCATTTTTATCGGAATCAGATATAATACCTTTCCAAATATTACACTCATTATTGGACAACACATCTTACTTATTGGATAATTGCAATCTGAATTTTGTGTGGCAATAGTATAAAATGCATACAGGCAGCACAATCTAAGGTTGGGTGTCTTAAAACCATAGCTGCTTTGACATGCGACTTTCTAAATCGAAAACAATGCGTCAATTAATACCTGCCCCAATAATATCTATACTTAGTGAAATAATACCTCAGCATGAGACTCATGCCTCCTTGGACAGTTTATTTATGTATGCTGATGCTCCTGGTGAACCTCCTCCAGCAAGTAAAGTCGTAAAGGTCCAGGAATGGCTTCGTAGGATTAATAAGGATGAATCAGTTGAGCCTTTAAAAATATTAGGTCGATTAATTGAAGGTTATATGGAGGCAGACTGTAACCCAGATGATTCTTGGGGAAAGGAAAATGCAGAAAGAAAAGACAAAATTGAGCGTGATCTTTCAAGGGCTGGCTTGAGGTACATAAAAGGGGGCATTGTTACTGCGGGGGGAGCTGCTCCTTCACGGACACTTGAGAAGATAATCCGTGATCAGGACTTCGTTTCAATTCATGATGAATTTGATAGAGCTATTAGAAATGTGGAGTCTAATCCGAGAGAAGCTGTTTCGGCTGCCTCAAATATACTTGAATCAACATGCAAAATATACATTGAGGATGAAGGTCTTGAAATGCCAAGAAGACAGGATCTTCAGCCGGTATGGAGTATTGTACGAAAGGATCTTGGGTTTGATCCATCTTCGGTAGAGGATAGAGATCTAAAAGAAATATTGAGTGGTATAATTTCCATTGTCTCAGGAATTGGGGCTTTAAGAACGCACACAAGTTCGGCTCACGGTTCAGGACGAAAACTTTACCACCTTGAACCACGCCACGCAAGATTGGCTATTCATTCTGCGCATACTATAGCTACATTCATATTAGAGTCTTGGGATAAAAAGCAAAAACGATAATCTTAAAATTGCATACAACCTGTCAATTCACCCGACAGAGGAAGCCTCGCGGCTTCCCTGACGGTGAGCTTAGGCGAACATATTAAGAAAAATAGTATCAACCATGGGCTCATATTGCGACCTCTATATTGCTGATTACCCTATTTTCTCATCCAAGAGTTACGTCTTGCCAGTTGTGATGACGCTCTTTCGTGAAACCGACAAGGCCGTCTATGATCGGAAGGTAATTGATCGGAATCCAATTGAATGGGATCACATAGAGGCAGAGGCCAATGAGATAGAAACTGTAGTTAATTATCGTGCACCAATAAAACATGTGCGCGATAGGCTCAATGTTCTTGGTTTCACGCTTGATCGTGTTAGGCAAGAGTTCAACAACGCTAGAGTCGCTGAAGCACAAAAGCTTAGAGAATGGTCAGCGGAAGACGATAACCATTTATGGGATGATGATATTTCGGTTCTAGAATCGAACTCGTTGGAAGATTACCTTGAGGCCTTTCAAACAATTCTATCGAGTGGCGTTCACACAGTGCATTTCCTGGAGAGGTTCCCTGAAAGTCCACAGCTTATTAAGTATATTTTAAACGGAAATGAGGAATTCCATTGGGGATTTCCCTGTTTAGATATCAGATCTTTTTTTCGAGCGATAGTTGAAATTGCTCCTGAAGATTCCTTTGTTGTTGAAGACCTAACCGAAGTTGTCAACGCCGGCTACTACAATAAGGAAGACGAAGTCTGCATTTTGGCACTCCAGGAACTTCTGTCAGACTACCCTATCAATTCGAAGATTATCATCATTACAGAAGGTTCAACTGATACACAAATATTACAACCCTCGCTTAAACTTCTATACCCACATCTCTTTGATTATTATTCATTCATGGATTTTGGTGTTAAACCTCCGGGTGGAGTTGGCCCCCTGGTGAATGCTGTGAAATCTTTCGCAGGAGCAGGAATAGAAAATAGAATAATTGCCCTATTTGATAATGATACAGCGGCCTTTTCTGCCATTGAGAGTTTGAAATATATTGATATTCCAAATAATATTATTATTAAGCACTATCCAGACATTGAATTGTCCAAGGATTATCCTGCGCTTGGGCCAAATGGCTTAGTTAAGCAAGATATCAATGGGTTGGCATGTAGTATTGAACTTTATTTTGGTAAAGATGTTTTAGAAATAGATGGGATTCTAACTCCTGTCCAATGGAAGGGCTACGACGAAAGGTTGTGTAGATACCAAGGGGAAATCTTGCATAAAGCAAGACTGAAGGTGGACTTTATTAAAAAGCTGAACAAGTGTCAGCTAAATCCGGAAACTATAAAAGAAGTAGACTGGAGTGGCATTGATAGTATTTTTAAACACATTTTCAATGCATTTAACGCCTAACCATCGCCATCACCTGACCAGTTACAGCCTGCGGCTTCTGCCATCAGGTGATGGCGGCCGTTAGCAAAGCGGCAGAAAAACAGGCATGAAAGGGCTCCATGGTATACAAAATTGTATATGATCCCTTAACCCTCCTTCTTGTCCTTCTTTTTATTTCCAATCTTTCTCAATCATTATCTTTGTCTTTGCTATCGTAGTGATAATGGTCGCGGTTGCTGTATGTAGTTTTAGGTGTCGGACGGATAGATAAACGGATGGATGGCGAAGCAGACCGGGAAAAAATCACAGTGTTTCTCAGCTATTCCTGCAAGAGAACTGTGTTTTTACTTAAGAGAATGCGTTTTTTTACATGGCATTAAAAATAAATGTATTTCTTTACAAAAAAATGTATTTTACAACAAATCCAAATGTCGGTAGGTATTAGCAAACATGAAAAATAGAAATGTATGCAAATGGTATGATGAAACATCTGGGATGAAGAGAGCCTATGATAAGGGCTTATTAGACAAAAAATGGATAGAAGAATATTGTTGGAATGGGGGTAAAGGTTGTGTAAGGAAGAAGAGATTTGAGGAAGAAGGCTATGTATCTCCTGATTATGTGTTGCCGGATGGAACCGTAGATGAAAACCTGAAAAAATTAGGGTAAGAGAAGTGGGGAAATGTCTGAAATGTTTACACACGCCATAGTCAGAAAGCCTGGAGATGATTTTGCTCGTGGTATTACCACATCCAATCTCGGGCCACCACACTATGAATTAATGATGAAGCAACACGAAGCTTATGTTAAAACCTTGAGATCCTTGGGGCTCCAGCTCATTGTGCTAAACCCCCTGCCGGATTATCCAGATGCATACTTTGTGGAGGATACTGCTGTTGTAACACCAGATGTGGCTATCATCACAAATCCTGGGGTTGAGGATAGAAAAGGGGAAGAGGATACAATTGAACAAGCGCTTGTCACGTATCGCAAGACCGTTCGAATCCGTGCCCCCGGGAATGTTGACGGTGGGGATGTACTTATGGTCGGTCCGCATTTTTTTATCGGAATCTCTGAGCGCACGAACAGAGAAGGGGCTAAGCAACTTGGCTGCATTCTTGAGGAATATGGATATACCTGGACAATAGTTCTTGTGGAAGCAGGCTTACACCTGAAATCTAGTGTCACTTATATTGGCAAAAATAGATTACTCATCACAGAGAGGTTAGCAGGCCGCGACGAATTCAAACAATACGATAATATTATTGTAGACAAGACCGAAGAGTATGCAGCAAATACACTTCTGATAAACAACAGCCTTATCACTCCCAAGGGATTCCCAAACACAATGAAAAAGCTTGAATCCACAGGATTTGATATAATTGAACTGGATGTAAATGAGGTGCGTAAGATGGATGGCGGTCTGACGTGTATGTCTCTCAGGTTCTAAGGTGTCTGTCTCCTGTAATTTGGGGTCAAAACTTTATTTTATATTTTTAGCGAAATATAAAGTGAAGTGTTTGCTTTATTCATTAATGTAAACTGTATTGGAAAGTTTTCAGGGGTTACCCTGGTTTATGTTAGCAGAAATCTAAGCTTTTGAGGCAGAGAGCTCATATACAAGATATGGACATTCTAGAGAAAAAGGCAGGGCTAATGCTGACCCTGCCTCTGACTAAGGACTCCGCATAGCTGGCTTCTTTATACGACCAAAAAGAGCATGGGTTAGAGTCTGTTTGACCCTTGTACCTTCGGTCTAATCTATCGCTAGGGTGTTGCATAGGAAGATCAACTCTGAACCCGGCTTTCTCAGAAACTCAACGTTAATCCCAGTTGATGCCAATCGCACGAGCACCTTGGAATTGCATCGTTCTCAGACCGGCTATGGGAGAAAAGTTTTCCGAACGTACCAAGGATTCACGAGGATACCAACGATTTTCTCGGACCCGTCAAACATCTCACGGAGTTCTGCAACAGTCACCTGGAGCTTATAGCTTTGCACTCGGTCGATGTTAGCCGGGATGCTTTTGATCAAGTCCGTTCCCTGGTCAACCCTATAGATGCGGAAAAAGGTGGGTTCAACCGAGGAGCGGGGTTGAAGTTCCTGCTTTGCTCGCGAAGGGACAGCCCGCTGGTACTTTATCCGAAATTTCAGCATTCCCCTCGCACTGTCCCGTAGCTCCCATAAGTCGCTTACTGTTCCGGGCTCAAGGTCCGCGCCTTTGAACGTGTATTCACGACGGATAGTAGCCCGGACCGAGACCTTGTAGGGATTGTAAAGGTTAATATCCTCATGAGGAACGTAGGCCCGAATGACGAACATAGCTGACTTCCCCGTCTGCGGATGCCGGGCCAGGACCACAAGCGCCACATAGCGGAATGTACCCCCCGCGGCTGGCTTGCCCTGGGCATCCTGGTTGAGCAACCGGTCCCCGAAGAGGATCATAAGGTTGGTCTCTTTTAACGGCCCCTTTGGGATCGGGTTTACCTGCCAAGGAGCGGGCAACCAGGTCTGAAGTTCTGCCTGCCCAACGCGGAGTGCCACGATAATGCGGTTGTCCACGGTTGACCCAATGAGGGTCTCCGCCCCGGACTGTTTGACAGGCATCAGGACCAAGACTGAGATCATCAAAATGGCGCCGAGAACCCAAATTATAAAAGTCATCTTTTTGTCTTTCTTTATAGCCATGATTCTTCCCTCCTTTTTGCGTCTAAGATTTAGCTGGTGTGTTTGAAAAGTCATCACCCAGCTCTTTCCTACACTCGCATCAACTTCTCTCCATCACCTCCTTTCAACGGGCTATTTAGGCCCCCAACAGAACAAACAATGCTCTGTCAGGAGCATGGCATGCACATTTTGAGGCGTTTCTCCATGGGGGGACCTCCTGAATATAGAATAAAAAGCAGGGTCGTTGACAACCTTGCCCTTCATATTTGATGGTTTTGACCAGTACGCATATTTCAATTGATTACCCAGACAGGGATTTTATGAGTTCCTCCACCTGACTCACCGAAGCAATAGGAAATAGCTTGAAAGAGACAAATGGAACAAACTTTTGTAGATAACTGCCAACTTCTACCTCTGTTCCTTCAAGGATACTATATCCACTTGTTTCGCCAACAAATGCTCCCCAATCCTTCGTTACCCCTTTCTCTAGGCTCTCTTTAACAATCGCCATCAAAAGGGACCATCCCCCCCCACGTTCTTTAGGATCAACAGGTATTTTGCTTTTGTCTATTTCCCAAAGAGATAGATATTTTCCCATGACTTTCTCCTCCTTTTATTATGATTTTCAGGTTGTTGAAATGGAATAAGTAACGCCAAAAATAAAGCCCCCAAAGGGATATAACAACCCATTTGGAGGCTTCGTATTGGCATCTTAAGTGGTCCTCTTCTCATGATTACCCCTGAAGGTTTAGATTATGAAAGATATCTATTAACAATTTGGGGATTCTTATTATGTAGGATGCCATAAGAGCAATAAAAGTCAAGACTGAATTATTAGGTAGAAAAAACGGATGGAAAATACCGATTATTGGAATATCAGCAGGTGGGACCTGAGGTTTCCCTTATTTTTCCCTATGCCAAGCTTCTTTCTTATATTTTTTCTATGAGTCTCAATCGTCCGAGGGGATACGGTCATCATCTCTCCTATCTCTTTGGTGGTCTTACCCTCCTTTATAAGATGAGCTATCCGGATTTGTGTGGGAGTAAGGTTTATATATTTCGTCGATAAGGTGCGTAAAAATGGTGAGGTAATGTCATTGAGATTAGACTCAAGAATATCTATATAGGCGAATTGTTTGGGATCCAATGGGGTTTTTTTCACCTTTTCAAGAAAAGGCACAACCAAATCCTTTACGTTAGAAAGTACCTTTTCCTCAAGCTCTGTTTTATCTTCATCCCTTCTTTTCAGTAAAACTCGCAAGGCGGTAATTACTTCCTTAAGGTTAGCAGCTTTAATCTTTAACTCTTCCTCTCGTTCCCGTAAGGCTCGCTCTGTTTTCTTTCTCTGGGTGATATCGCGGACGATACCGTGGTACCCCAGAGTGCTTCCATCACTGGCTTGCCACATAGTCGAGGTAAACAGGCAGTCCATCTCTGTTCCATCCTTTTTACATAGCTTCACTGGAAAGTTTTTAACAGATCCTTTTTTCTCTATCTGTTTCTGAAAGCTTTGTCTGTCATCAGGATTAACGTATAGTTGCTGGACGTTTAGATCTGGTATTTCATCTTTAGTAATAAAAAAGAGATCCAAAAAAGATTGATTGACCTCAACTAACTCGCCTTCCCGGGTAGTAATATAGACGGCATCTCTTGAATCCTCAAAAAGGCTGCGGTATTTCTCCTCGCTCTCCCCCAGCGACTCTTGTACTTTCTTTATGTCTGTGATGTCAGTAGAGGCCATAGTCATGGCAACAACCTTCCCATCCTTTAAAATGGGACCCAGTTGCGTCATATACCAGGCAGAGGCAGGTCCCTCTAAGCCTGCCCCTAAAATCTCATACCCAATAGGAAGACCAGTCTGAAAGACATGGTCAATAGCTTTCCGCATCACACTGTGATAATCGGGTGGAACGTAGTCCCAAACCTTTGTCCCAATTGTGTTTTCTGGTGTGTATTTACCCATTGAGCGGTTGAGAAACTGGATCGTGCCGTCCCGCTGGACCGTCAGGATCACGCATGGGGCGGTCTCTGCCAAAGAGCGCCACTTCTCTTCACTCTCATTCTGCGCATCCTTTACCTGCTTGTGCTCAACGTCTTCCTTTTCTAACTCCTTAACCTTTTGTTCCAGCTCTTTATAGGTTAGTTTTGTGGTCATGAGAGTATCCTCCCTTCACCCTAAAAAACAAAAACCCTCATCTGGATAAACTAATTTATCCTCATGAGGGCTTAGTTCTGACCTTGCATTCATATCCCGCTCCTCAACTGAGGGGGTGAGAGATCAAAAAATATGTGAAGAATTACCTTGTAATAATTTTCGCTTCTCATCCTTGTAGAAAAATATGGAATTGTCAAGGTTTCTTTCTGTGTGTGTTCCTTATGTGAGGCGGAGTGTGCTATATATTAAAATTTTTCATACAATGGAAATGTTATAGTTGGATAGAGAAATACTGGTGCAGGTGAGAGAGTAATGAAAGTTTTAAGGAGACAATGTAGATAAATATTGTGTTGATTGCAAGTAGGAATGCTTTTTGCTTGTTAAAATGTATGCCATCAACTATCAGTTACAATTAGTCAAAGGAGGGTATAGGTATGGAGATTAAAGATTCAGTTGCTCTCATTACAGGTGGAGGTAGAGGTATTGGTGAGGTGTGTGCAAAAGAGCTTGCCAAAGCGGGTGCAAAGGTCTCAATCTGCGATCTCGTGCAAGAAGGAGTTGATAGGGTTGTGAAGGAGATCAAAGAGGCAGGTGGCGAGGCAATAGGTGTATATGGCAATGTGGTAAGTGAGGAGGATCAGAAGAGATTTTTCAAGGAGACCATCAATGCCTTTGGGAAGCTAAATATCCTCATACCTTCGGCTGGTATCATACGCGATGGAACTGTTGTAAGCACTGATAAAGAAACCGGCAAGGTTATAAAGAAGATGAGTCTTGAACAGTGGCAGTCAGTTATTGATGTAAACCTGACAGGTACGTTCATAAGTGTACGAGATGCCATAGAAGCGATGGTCAATGGGGGATGGGAAGGCATACTATTTGTTATCTCTTCAATCAATAAGACAGGGCAAATAGGTCAGCTTAATTATTCCTCAACTAAAGTTGCTGATGCCCTCATGCCAAAGATCCTCATAGGTGAGTTTATGCTCAGGAATATCAGGAACATCCGCGCAGTGGGTATCGCGCCCGGTTATGTGGGAACTCCTATTCTTAAAGATATGGATCAGAAGGTCCTCAACACAATCCTACAGGATGTACACCTTGGAAGACTTGTTGAGCCTGAGGAAGTGGTTCGCCTCATAATGCACTGCATCGAAAACGATGCGATCAACGCCACTACCATAGAGATTACAGGAGGCGTATGTTATAGCAAAAGCATCGCAAAGTAGATGCAAATAATGTGTGCCCGCGTGGATTACAACAAGGACATTACTGCTACATAGGTGGAATTGATTTTTCACCTTTTCGGTGTTTCGGATTGAATGTGAGGGAATTAATCCGCCGAAGGCGGACAAGGGTTTACAGCCCCACCCCTTGGGGTGATTATGGATATTCAGATTGATACCACACCGCTTTGCTATGGAGGTATTTTATTCTTTTTTCAGCGGCAGATTATACTTCTTCATCTTTTTGTACAAAAGGGATCGATGGATTCCAAGGAAATCTGCTGCTTTGGCTTTATTATAGTTGGTCGACTCCAGGGCATAGAGGATGGCCTTTTCTTCTGCACTCCCTTGTACCTGCCTAAGGGAGGTGCGATTTAATTTGAGGGAAGCTTTTCGGCTTCGATAGAGGTGAAAGGGGAGATCACAGAGGTAAATTGTGTCTCTTTCCAGATACGATGCAACCCTTTCAAGCAGGTTTGAAAGCTCTCTCACGTTTCCTGGCCAGTCATAATACTTTAGGACCTTTTCTGCCTCGGGATCTAATTTTATTTCATAGAAACCTGAATCATGGGCAATCTGTTTTAATAGATGGTATGCGAGCGGGATAATATCGTCCCGACGGTCCCTGAGAGGGGGAATATGTATAGGTATCACGTTGAGGCGATAAAAGAGATCCTTGCGAAAGCTATTTTTTTCTATCATTTCTTCAAGTATTTGATTGGTGGCAGTAAGGAGCCGAAAATCCGATCTGATCAAAGTGGTCCCACCCACCCGTTCGAATTCTTTTCCTTCCAGAACGCGCAGGAGTTTCGGTTGCATATGGAGTGGGAGATCGCCTATTTCGTCGAGGAATATGGTGCCATGATTGGCAAGCTCAAACTTACCCGGTTTGCCCTTAGGGTCTGCACCAGTAAAGGAGCCCTTCTCGTACCCGAAGAGCTCCGACTCAAATAGCTCCTTAGGAATTGCAGGGCAAGTGACACGAACAAAGGGATGGTGCCTTCTTGAGCTGCCATAGTGAATGGCCTGGGCAAAGAGCTCTTTTCCTACGCCTGACTCCCCTGTGATAAATACCGGGTACTGGTTCGTGGTGGCTTTGACCGCCTTCTGCTTCGCATCAAGAATGGCCTCACTCACTCCCACGATACTATCAAACGTGAATCGAACAGACCGAAGAGATGCAAGCTCATTTTCGTAAAGTTTAACCTTTGACTCCAGTAACGATACTTGCCCTGCGAGCTTGCTTGCTGTGCTTGCGCTATCGAAGAGCACTAACCCCAAAACAGCAATGACCTTTCCGTTTTCCTTGATGGGAACCCGATGCACAAGAAAGGCCTTTTCCTTGAATTGGTGTGGCCAATTGATTTCTGCCTTGCCCGTCTTTGCCACAATATGCAGCCGAGAGTTAACACCAATCTCTGTTGCGTGTTTTCCAATTTGAGCCTCTGGGTCCATGTCTAAGAACCTTGCGTAGGTTTCATTAATATAGATAATGCGGCCCTCATGGTCTGAGACGATAACACCAATCTCCATATTATCCATGAGCTTTTTAAAAAAATTTTCCGTCTGAGGCAAGAGGTTTTTATGATTTTTCTCTATCTGTGCATTGCCCATTGATATCCTCCTGTCTCACATTAAAGACATGTCTCTTTTTTGAGACATACCAACCCTTATACCCCCTTGTTATTTGAATTGCAACAGAATTTAAAGGTGAGGGCAAAACGTTTCTAAAATGCACTACAAATCAAAGCATGGGAAGACCTTCTTTTGAGCTGGATGTTTAATTGCAGGGTTTGAAGGTATCTGGCATGAAAGTCGCAGTAAATATAGAACCAGTAGAAATAGAGGGTGCAATAAAGATGAATATTGACATTCGAGAGCCAGACGTCACAAAAGATGACATATTGTTCTTACCTGATAAGAATTTCAATTCCAATAGGGTGTGTATAGTGACTGGTTCTGCAGGTGGCATAGGGAGAGCCACAGCTATTGCAGCTGCTGCGAATAAATTAATGACCGTGGGATTGGATGTCAATAAGGAAGAAGGCAAGAAGACACAGAATCTCGCCCGTGAAATGGGTGGGCAGATGATTTTTATCAAAACCGATCTTACACAGGATGATGAAATAGAATACGCTGTTGAGGAAGCCGCAAAGCTTGGCAGTATTAAATATGTCGCAAACATAGCCGGTATTCAGCATATTGATTCAATAGAAAATTTTCCAATGGAAAAATACGATTTGATGCAGAAAATTATGCTCCGGGCTCCATTTTATCTTTCTAAGTTGACTATTCAGCATATGAAGAAAAGCATCGACGGCACCGGTGTAATTGGTAATATGGCTTCTATCCACGCACACATCTGCACCGAGAACAAACCGGTGTATAATATTACCAAGTTTGGTTTGAGGGCACTGAGCCAATCGATATCTGCAGAAGGAGAAGGGAGCATTCGCTCATTTTCCATAAGCACTGGCTTTATAAAAACATCGTTGGCATTGAATCAGATCCCTTCACAAGCGGAACAGCGTAACATAACTCCTGAAGAAGTCGTCACAGATGTTATGATGGGTAAATCCCGTATAAAAGATATGATGACTCCTATAGAGGTTGCCAATCTTTTCATTTTTGGTTTTTCACGTTTCTCGAGATACCTCATCGGGGGAGATCTCCTGTTTGATGGTGGAGTGGTGCTCACATATTGAAAAGACCTTAAGAAGAGAACGTCAAAAAAGTCAACTTCAGTTTGGTTTTTGATCATATATTAGTTGGGTTCTTATTAGAGGAGGATCAAATGAATATTGGACAAATTTTTTCTAATCATGCTCTTTATCACCCCAACCATCTCGCGGTTGTGTTTGAAGATCAACGGCTTACTCACCTTGAATTTAACAAGAGCATCAATCGACTTGCAAATGCATTACTAGATATGGGGGTTCAGAAGGGCGATAAGGTTGCAACGATTCTACCCAATTGTTTAGAGCAGCTTGAAGTGTATTGGGCAGTGGCCAAAATCGGAGCAGTTGTTGTTCCGTTCAGTATACTTTTGCGAGGCAAGGCCATGGCTACCTTGCTGAGAGATTCAGATACAGAGACCATTATCACAAACTCGACCTTTGTTGAGACTATTAATTCTATCAAGCCTGAACTCCCTGCTATTGCCCATGATAGATACTCGTTGATTGATGCCGGAGATATACCAGGCTATCGAGATTATCATGCGCTAAAGGCAGTTGCTGGTGATCAGGAACCGAAGGGCATTGAAATCTTGAGAGATGATCAGTTTGATATTATGTATAGCAGCGGAACGACTGGTATGCCGAAAGGGATAGTGCATACACATTATATTCGAGCCCAGTACGGACAGTGCTTTGCCGCATCCTATCGCATGACACCAGAGAGCGTTACCATGCATGCTGGGGCAATAGTTTTTAATGGCGCCTTTGTTGATATGATGCCAACGGTATATGTAGGGGCAACATATATTCTCCTTTCACAGTTCGATGCGGTTTCATATATAGAAACAATTGGTCGCGAAAAAGTGACCCACGTCATGATGGTGCCCGCGCAGATCATTGGAATGCTGAATGCGCCGAATTTTTCTCCCAAGGCCCTGGAATCACTTGAAATGATACTCTCACTCGGAGCGCCGCTTCACCGACAATATAAAGAGCAGATACACGAGCTCTTGCCTGGAAGATTTTATGAGCTCTACGGGCTAACAGAGGGATTTGTCACGGTTCTTGATAAATACGATTTCGAGAGAAAAATGGACTCGGTGGGTACTCCACCAACCTTTTTTGATATGAAGATTTTAAACGAGAAAGGGGAAGAAGTCCCTACTGGAGAAGTTGGCGAAATCTGTGGAAATGGCCCTATCCTGATGACCGAGTATTACAAGCGTCCTGACCTGACTGAAAAAGGCATTGTTGATGGCTGGTTGCATTCCGGCGACCTGGGGTATGTTGATGAAGATGGGTTTTTGTATTTAATAGACCGTCAAAAGGATATGATCATCTCCGGCGGAGTTAATGTGTATCCCCGCGACATTGAAGAGACCATTGTCAAGCACCCGGCCGTGCGTGAGACTGCTGTTTTTGGCATTCCCCATGAGAAATGGGGTGAAACACCCTTAGCTGCTGTCATTTTGCACAAACCGGGCTCTATTACACCAGAACAACTCAAAGATTGGATCAACAAGAACGTAGAAGCCAAGTTTCAGCGTGTTTCCGAGGTTGTCATCGAGGCAGATTTTCCCCGGAATGTTGCGGGGAAAACTCTTAAAAGGGAGATGCGCAAACCCTATTGGGAAGGCCAAGATGCAAAACTGTAATGAGAGGAGGTGATATAATAGATACTGATTAATTCATGAAAAGTAACAAAGAAAAATGGTCTATAATGACCTAAAAAAAAGGAGGGGAAAATGAAAAACAGTCATACCAACATTATCTTTTGTATTGTAGGATTTCTTTTAATCTTTATGAGTGCCCCGGGGAGTAATGCATTCGCAGCAGATACCATCAGAATTGGCTGGACAGCTGATATGCCAGGGGTTGGGGCAACATTTTATGCATCTCAGAAAAAAGGACTTGAGCTTTTTATAGAGGAGGCTAATGCGGCTGGCGGCATACTCGGTAAAAAACTGGAGCTCATCATTCGCGACTCGAAGCTCAAACCGGACATCGGGGCTACCATGGCCAGGGAGTTGATTTTAAGCGAGAAGTGCGATTTTCTGATCGGCCCCACAAGCAGCGGCGTGGCCTTAGCTGTAAGCAAGGTGGCAAAGGAATACAAAAAAATCGTCTATTTTCACACGTCCAATACCAACAAATTGACGACCACGGATTTCCACAAATATATGTTTCAGGTGGTACCACATACAGGGATAGAGGGAAGGGGTATTGCCATGTTCCTCGCAAAGTCTCCATATACGCGTATCTGCTTTATAGGGCCTGATTACGCCTATGGGCATACCCAATGGGATGCGTTTAGAGAGTATCTCGTGAAGATTAAACCCGAGGTCAAAATCCTCAAGGCTGTGTGGCCCAAGCAGGGAGAGACTAATTTTGGACCATATATCCCGGCACTGATGTCCCAAAATCCCGAGGTCATCTATACCAATCTGTGGGGAGGCAACCTGAGTACTTTTATAAAGCAGGCCAAGCCGTATGGACTCTTCAAAAAATCCAGCATTACCTCACTGTATGACCTGGATCTGATGAGAGCAACGGGCATGGATATGCCCGAAGGGCTTTTGGGCTATGCCCGCTGCCCGTTTTACGCAGTGGGTACCCTGGACATGAAGGTATTTGTAGAGAAGTATCACAAGAAGTACAACGAATGGCCATCTGATTGGGCAATTATGGCTCACGACGGACTGATTGCACTCACTACCGCTATTAAGAAAGCGGGAAGCACTGACTCCGACAAAGTATCCAAGACCTTAGATGGCTTGCGTTTTGCTTCCTTGCGAGGCCCCAGATATATACGCGCCGAAGATCACATGGCGAATGTGGGTATCTATGTAGGCTACACGGCCAAGGACCCGAAATATAAAGGCTTTCTTATCTTAAAAGACGTAGTGGAAGTGCCGGCGGAAAAGGTCTGGCTATCCATAGAACAACTCAAAAAAGTGCAGCCAAAATAGAAGAGACTTAGTTGGGTTCGTCCCTGGGTCGCCGGGGGACGAACCCAAATGATTATTCTTTCTTTTTTAACACATAGTTTTCCAGAAAACGTTATGACCATACAATTTTTTTTCTTCATGCTCATCAACGGTCTCAGCCAGGGGATGGTTCTCTTCATCGTCGCATCCGGGCTTTCTCTGGTGTTCGGGGTGCTCAGGGTGATTAATTTCGCCCACGGATCCCTTTATATGGTCGGAGCCTTTCTTGCATTTTCCCTCAGTACGCTCTTTAGTGGGGGCTCGCTCTTCTCCTTTCTTATGTTAATGGTTTTGGTTCCGCCGGCCATAGCCATTTTGGGTTTAGGTTTGGAGATACCGCTATTTCGCCGAATCTACGGCAAGGAACACCTGTTGCAGTTACTTCTGACCTATGCCCTGCTTTTAATCCTTGACGATGCATGTCGTCTGATTTGGGGTGGGGATATTCGCAATGTTGCGCGTCCCGATCTTCTGGCCGGGTCAATCGATTTTTTTGGACAATACCTGCCAACATATAATGTTTTTATCCTTGTGGTGGGTCCGCTCATTGGAGTGGGCTTGTGGTTTTTACTCCACCGTACCAGAGCAGGAAATCTTATCCGGGCCGCAGTTTCCTATCCGGAAATGGTGGGGGCTTTGGGGGTCAATGTATCCCGTGTCATGACCGGAACCTTCATGCTGGGTTGCTGGCTCGCCGGGCTCGGTGGAGTATTTATGTCCGCCCTTGCCAACATTGACCTAAGTGTAGGTATGGAGAAGATCATCGAGTGTTTCGCCGTAGTGGTCATTGGAGGACTTGGAAGTATCGGGGGGGCCCTATTAGGCTCCCTGATTATTGGGGTGGGTATATCATTCATACAGCTACCATTTAGCCGTTTGGCCATTGTTTTTCCCTATATCGTCATGGCCCTTATTTTGATCATACGGCCCTGGGGACTCTTTGGTAAGCCCGAAAGATAATAAAGATAATAACAAGAGACGAACAGTATATGGATAAATCGAGACCTGAAAATAAAAATTGGATTGTTGGGATTGGCTTTATAGTGGCTCTCTTTATCCTTCCCTTTATTTTGGCAAAAATGGGGAGGACAGGGGAGTTTTGGATTTGGGTCACCACAGAAATGATAATCATGGCGCTTTTCGCCACGAGCCTTAATCTCATCCTCGGCTTTGGAGGGATGGTAAGCTTTGGTCATGCCGCTTTTTTTGGTGTAGGGGCTTACACCGTTGCTCTTTTGATGAAAAAGGCAGGTGTACCACTGGGTCTGTCCCTGATGGCCGCACCCTGTATGGCCGCCATAGCTGCCGCTATCATAGGCTGGTTCTGTGTACGATTGATTGGGCTCTACTTTGCCATTCTCACCTTGGCCTTTGGTCAGCTCCTTTACATGATAGCCTTTCAGTGGTACACATTTACCGGTGGGGATGATGGTATTCATGGCATTCCCAAACCGGAGTTTTTAGGGCCTGCAAATTATTACCTATTTTGTCTTGTAATTTTTCTCGTCTGTTTCCTTATCATGAGAATGGTCATGAACTCCTCCTTTGGTTTATCCATACGGATCACGAGAGAGAATACTGAACGGGCAAAATTTATTGGGATAAACGTGAGGCGCTACCAATTGATCAATTTTATCATTGCCGGCTTTTTTGCAGGCCTGGCTGGAGGACTATTTACTGAACTGAACCGTTTTGCCCAAACCGAGTTTCTGCACTGGAGTAGATCAGGAGATGCCATCTTTGCCTGTCTCGTGGGGGGGATGTATTCTTTCATTGGTCCTGCTATTGGTTCCTCCATTTTGATATTCCTCCACATCATTATTCAACAGATACATCAAAGTCTTGTGGAAACCTGGGCCATTTTCCTGGGTTTCATATTGTTAGCTGTGGTTCTCTTTGCCCCTGAAGGGCTGGTGGGTCTTTATGAAAAACTGTTTAAGAAATCATGAAAAATGATATTTTTTTAATGAGAGCAAGTAGAGTGCAAAATGGCGGATAACATCCTTGAAATTAAGAATCTTTTTAAGTCTTTCAATGGGAACACCGTGATTAACAACATCAACATGTCAGTTCTGGAAGGTGAGCTGAGTTCCATAATAGGCCCCAATGGTGCTGGAAAAACCACTCTTTTTAACCTTATCACAGGCTATCTCTTATCAAACAGTGGAGGGATTTACTTTCAAGGTAAGGATATTACGGGCATGCAGCCCTATGACATTGTGAGACAGGGTATTGGAAGGTCTTTCCAGATCACGAATATCTTCCCCAGGCTGACGGTGCTGGAGAATATTGTGGCCACGGTCATCACACACCAAAAAGGGAATCTTAATATTGTCACACCCACCCACAAACTCAAATTCGTGCATGAAAAGGCCTACGAAATGCTGGAAAGGGTGGGAATGACTGATATGGCTCAACATCAAAGTGGCACCTTAGCCCATGGGAACCAGAAAAGGCTGGACATCGCAGTGGCACTGGCCCTGGAGCCTAAAATGCTGCTCTTAGATGAGCCCACAGCAGGTATGAGTCCAGAAGAGCGTTGGCAGACTGTGGAGCTTATTCAGGATCTCTGGAAACAATTGAAAATCACCATGCTATTCATCGAGCATGATATGGATATAGTCTTCGGCATTTCACAGAAAGTAACAGTTTTGGGTTACGGTGTAATGATTGCAGAGGGAATCCCAGAAGAGATTTCTAAAAATGAGAAGGTCATCGAGGCTTACTTAGGAGAAGAAGTTTAACCATGGAATTAGAACTCAATAAGATCAACACATTTTATGGGTTGAGTCATATCCTTTTTGATGTCTCCCTCAATGTGGAAAAAGGAGAGGTGGTAGTGCTGTTAGGAAGAAACGGGGCAGGGAAGACAACCACCATGTATGCCTATCCGGTTAGCACAGGTTCATCTGATTTCGCGGGATTCGTATGTGTCTTCGCGCCTTCGTAAAAGTCCCTGTAGGATAACGACCCCACTCGGGCGGCAATCTTCAGCACGCTATCGAAAG